>Ga0182021_10001976_pt1 | contig 23849 bp, 14 predicted proteins | sample 612E3MmetaG_FD_120493 | JGI IMG/M metagenome (GOLD analysis project Ga0182021, IMG submission 120493) | Permafrost microbial communities from Stordalen Mire, Sweden - 612E3M metaG (Illumina Assembly) | ecosystem: Environmental > Terrestrial > Soil > Wetlands > Permafrost | place: Sweden... | reverse complement strand
GTGCGCGAAAATGCCTCCCAGCTCGGGAACCTGATCCTGGATTTCGACTTCAACCAGGCAGCGCAGGCCCCGCTGGTCCTTTCCGTCCACCCCGCCCCCGGACCCGCCTCCGTGCCATAATCCAAGTTTTCCTCATTGGATAGGATAAAAGAAACAGGCTGTGTCAAGCATTTCTTGCCAGAGCCTGTTTTAATGGCTCTATCGCTTATAATTCCCCCTGAGGATTTACAGCCATGACCATGCATTCCGAGATATTCGAACAACCCGAACGTCTTGCCCACCTGCTGCAAAACCAGCGCGATACCGCGGAAACCATTGCCACAGCCGTCCGTTGTCATGACATCCGCTACGTGTTCCTGGCTGCGCGCGGAACTTCCGATAATGCCGGACGCTATGCCAATTACCTGTGGGGCGCACAGAACAACCTGCCGCTGGCACTGGCCACACCCTCGCTCTTCACATATTACCAGCAGCCTCCCAGGCTGGATGGCGCCCTCGTGGTCGGAGTGTCCCAGTCGGGACAATCCCCCGACATCGTCAGTGTCATCGAAGAGGGGCGCCGCCAGGGCTGCCTGACCCTTGCCATTACAAATGCCCCGGACTCGCCTCTGGCGAAGGTAGCCGAACTCGTCCTGGACATCCAGGCGGGGGAGGAAAAATCCATCGCCGCCACCAAGACCTACACTACCGAACTGATGGCGATCGCCATGCTCTCTGCCGCCTTCAACGCAGACCGGGCATCCTGGCGCGAGCTGGCCAAGGTCCCAGCCTGGACCGAGAAAGTCCTGAAACAGGATGCGCCCATTGCACGCATGGCCGAGCGCTATCGCTACATGCGCCAGTGCGTGGTGCTGGGACGCGGCTTCAATTACTGCACCGCCTTCGAATGGGCATTGAAACTCAAGGAATTGACCTACACGGTAGCCGAGCCATACTCCACGGCGGATTTCCAGCATGGACCCATCGCTATGGTGGAAGGGGGCTTCCCGGTGCTGGCTGTTGCCCCGAGTGGTAAGGTCTTCGATACAATGCTGGAGATGCTTGGCCGTCTGCGCGGGGACCAATCCGCCGAACTGGTGGCAATTTCTGATGACAAGCGGCCGCTCTCACTGGCGCAGAGCCCCATCCCGTTGCCCAGCGGGATGCCCGAATGGCTCAGCCCCATCGTTGCTATCCTCCCTGCACAACTCTTTGTGTTTCACCTGGCCCGGGCCAAGGGCCTAAACCCCGAAAAGCCGCGCACCATCGGCAAGGTCACTGAAACGCATTAGAAGTAGTATTCCTATTAATTTTATTCATCACAAAAACGAAATGAAGGAAGGGAAGATGGTGGCATTTTTTCTCCTTTATTTCGGGTGTCCTTGCTAAAGGTGGATTTCCCAATGTGGATCCAGCGTTTATATCTACTTATTTTTGCACCATCATTGAAATCATGAATGACCTGTTTTGAGTGAAACATGTTAAAACGGCACATCCCTATCATGCACCCTGGGTGCGCCGTTTAGTCCTTATTCCTTCCAGAAGCGGGGCAGGTAGTTCCGGTGGGTCTCCAGCATATCCTCCAGCACCGCTGGGATCTGGTCAGCTTTAGGGCCTAATGGGTGAGCCAGCAGCGCCTGGTATGCAGCTTCCCGGTCGCCGTGCACCGCTGCCTCGACCGTCAACAGTTCATAGGCTTTGACCTGGGCGATCAACCCGAAGCACATCGGCGGAAGTGGTTCCGCGGGAAGCGGTTCCACCCCTTTTCGCCCGATCTTCGCCGGCATTTCAAGCACCCAATCCGCCGGCCATTCTTTCACCCCCCCATTATTGCGTATGTTGACCACATGGACCTCGCCCAGATCGTTATAGTGCGCATTGAGCAGCTGCGTCGCCACAATGGAGTAATGGGCCCCCCCGCGCATCATTAAACCTGCTGGTGGCTCCAATAGCGAAGAATTGGCATACTCCCGCATGAGGTTTTTTTCAATTTCCATCACTTCCTCCGCTCGGGAAGGCGGCCATTTCTCCTGCTCGGCCAGTTTCCGGTCGGTATGGTAGAAATATTGTAAATAATAGTTGGGGATCATCTTTAGTGATTCGATGGTGTGAGGCTCCCACTCAGGCTCTTCCTGCGTTCGAAGTGTGGAAATGTATCTTTCAATGACCTGTGGCCAGACATCCTCGCCGTCCACCGTGAATCCCCGGTGCCAGGATAGATGGTTCAAACCGAGTGTGTTCAACTCGGCCCGCTTGGGATCGAGTGATTTACCGGTCGCCTGCTCGAGCTGTGACAGGATCATCGTTTTGACCCCGATCGCCACGTTGCATACCCCCACGGCCAGCACATCGGGGGCATATTTGCTCAACGCCTGGGTCACCAGGCCAGAAGGATTGGTGAAATTTGCCAGCATCGCCCCGGGGGCAAGCTCGCGCATATCCTCGGCAATCTTAAGAATGACCGGGATCGTGCGCAGGGCCATGGCCATCCCGCCCACACCGGTCGTTTCCTGGCCAATCAGACCGTGCCGTTTTCCCAGGTATTCATCCCGGCGGCGGCCTTCCATTTGACCCACCCGCAGCTGCGTGGCCACATAGGAGGCTCCCGACACACACTCCTGCTGGTCCGTGCTCAGGACCACCTCGAACGGATCGCCCCTGACGTTCACCATGCGCTTGGCAAAGCCACCGACGATCTCAAGCCGGTCGGGGTCGATATCCATCAACCACAGTTCTTTCAGGGGGAACTTTTCCATTCCTGAAAGGAATCCGTTGACCAGATCAGGAGTATAGGTGGAACCGCCACCAATGACTGCCACTTTCATGTGCTTTTCCTTTCCCCTGGATAACAATACACCCAATACACTTCGTGCACAGCTTATACCATAACTCTCCTTATTTTGTGAGCCAGCATGGCGGAATACCCGGTGTAGGACAAAACCTGACAACACATTGCGTTCAATTCTTACAAACTTTTCAGAGGCAGGCTGATAGCCAGCTTAAGGCGGAGTACTTATGATGAATGCCTTGAGAGTTAAGTTTAATTGTATATTGCAAGTGCAATGAAATACCTGAATTCTTTGCAAGAGCATCTGCGTCCAACCGTAAAGATCTTATCTGCGGAAAAGAGACGATCCCCATGGATATTTCAATCAACGCTAAAGTAAGTTGTTCGGATGGTCCATGCGGTCAATGCACGCGAGTGATCATCAAACCAACCACCGAAAAGATCACCCATCTGGTCGTGGAAAGTGACCATTCTTACCCTGTAACCGAATACCTGGTGTCGATCAAATCTGTTGTGGAAAGTACACCCGACCAGATACGCTTAAGCTGCAGTAATGCAATACTTATGAAAATGCCGGTCTTTGAAAAAGTACAGTTCGTTCCAGCTAATCTCACCGGGTATTACGGAAGCCCGTATTTCATGATGTGGCCATTCTATGCTCCGGAGTCCACTGAGATCCCCCTTGCAAAGGATCATATTCCCGCCGACGAACTCACCATCCGTCGAGGTGCCCGTGTCGAAGCAACGGACGGACATATTGGCCGCGTGGACGAATTCCTGATCAACCCGGGCAATGACCACATCACCCACCTGGTGATGCGTGAAGGCCATTTATGGGGGCAAAAAGACGTGACCATCCCGGTGAGCCAGATCGATCACTATAAAGACAATACTGTTTACTTGAAATTGAACAAACAGGTTATCGATAAATTATCCAGCATCCCAGTCCGGCACAGTTGGGATAAGAAAGATTGAAACAAAGGAAGAGATGATGTTCGATCCAATCCTTGTTCCCCTGGATGGTTCTCTGCTCGCCGAGTGCGTCCTACCGCATGTCAGCGCCATCGCCCGGGCTTTCAATTCCCGGGTTATGCTTCTGCGCGGACTGGACCGGAACCAGGCGGCTGAAAAAGCGCAATTATTTGATCTGCTCAACTGGCAGATCAATAAAACCGGGGCCAAGTTGTATTTGGATAAGACCAGTACGCGGCTTCAAAAATCCGGCCTGCGGGTCGAGGTGACTATAATGGAGGGACTGGTGGCTGAATCGATCGCCGATTTTGCCCAAAGCCAGGGCATGAAACTGATTATCCTGAGCAGTCATGGACGCAGCGGATTAAGTCAATGGGGGATAAGCAGTGTCACCCAAAAAATAATTTTCAGCGCGCCTACCTCCGTGCTCATCATCCGGGCACATCAACCGACAGCCAGTGATTTGGACGAACGCCTATACACCCGAATTATGGTTCCGCTGGACGGCTCCCGTCGGGCAGAGAACGTCCTGCCAATGGTCACGGTTCTTGCTCGTTTTCACCAATCCCGGATCCACTTAGTGCATGTAGTAAGGGCTCCGGAAATGGCGCGGCAGATGCCTCTGGCTCGTGAAGACGTGGATTTATCCAATCGGGTCATAACCCGCAATCGTGAAGAAGCCATCCGCTATCTGGACCAGGTTCGCCTGCATTCGGCCCTGGAAGGGATTGATGTGGAAACCCACCTGCTTACCGGCGACAATGCTGCCTCGGCCCTGCATGAATTCGCGGACCAGGAACACATTGACCTGGTTGCGCTCAGTGCGCATGGGTATTCGGGAAATAATCGCTGGCCCTATGGCAGCATGGTCAATAATTTCATCCTATACAGCAAGGTCCCGTTGATTATCGTACAGGACCTGCCCGCCAAAGAAGAACCCATTGTGAACGTTATGGTGCCACGCGAACGTGAGGAGCATTAATCGATGCAAATGGCACCGATCAGTGACATCCAACCAGACAACCCTGGACCAGGGATGCCTTTGGATCAACTTGCGCGCCGCCTGGCTGATACTCACGCATTTATAGAAGATAACCATCCCATTGGAAGAGCTCACCTGCTAAAGCATCTGTCCATCTGGGAACATACCTTGTTGGCGGCTTATCAATATTTTAAAGCCACATCTTTGAAAGACCTGGCTTTTTCACGCGCTGGTGAGTGGATGTTGGACAATTATTACGTTGTCGAACAGAACATCCATCAGATCAAGGAAGACCTCCCGAAAGGTTTTTTTAACCGCTTGCCAAAACTGGATCGAACCGACCTTAAAGGTTACCCGCGCATTTTTGCCCTGGCCCGTGAGTTGATCGGTTATAGCCATGGTCAGCTCGACCTGGCTCAGGTGGCGACCTTTGTTCGGGATTATCAGCAGGTAACCCCATTGACCATCGGGGAGCTGTGGGCCCTGCCGACCATGCTCCGCATCGGAACTTTGGAACGCATGGCAACTGCGGTTGTGTTGATCACCGGAGACGCCACGTCGAAAAAACAGAAGGTCCACCCCCTCCTGCCTGCCTCCCCCACCCTGCCCGCCAGCGAAGTGATCGTTTCCGATTGTTTTCTCTCCTTGCGCCTTCTCTCCACGACAAACTGGAATTCCTTCTTCGAACAAGTCAGTCGGGTGGAACGGATCCTGTGCGCTGATCCAGCGGAAATTTTCCAAGATATGGATTTTATCACCCGGAACCATTACCGCACTGTCATCGAAGACCTGGCCCGGCACTCAAAATATAGCGAGGAATCCGTTGCCCAGGCTGCTGTTGAGCTTTCCTTTAAGGCACAAAACGAGTCGCCCGATGCCACCCCAAATCTGGACCGGAAAACACACGTTGGTTATTTTTTGATCGATGAAGGGCGTTCCATCCTCGAAAAGCAGATCAACTACCGTCCCGAACTGAATACGCGACTACCTCGCCTGGCCCTTGCTCACCCAACTTCAACCTACCTGGGAAGTATCAGTCTGATCTCTCTGCTGATCGGCATCGGGTTGCTGGCTTATGCATATACATCAGGTGCTTCTATCGCCCAGATGGTTCTCACCGCCCTGCTTGGATCCGGTCTGGCCCTGGAAGTTGCCATCCAGCTTGTAAACTGGAACGTGACACACAGGATATCCCCGTGGAGCCTGCCGCGCCTGGATTTCTCGGCTGGCATTCCTTCCGGCTACCGAACGATGGTCGTCATCCCTACTCTCCTGGCGAGCACTGCTGAGCTCGACTCGCTGCTTCAGGACCTGGAACTTCATTTCCTTGGTAATCCCGATCCGCAATTATCATTCGCCCTCCTGACCGATTTCGCCGATGCCCCAGCGGAGATGATGCCGGAAGATGAGCAGTTGCTCTCCCTGGCAAGGGTTGGCGTCGAGAGTCTTAATCGCAAATATTACCAGACCGCCCCTTTTTATTTGTTCCACCGCAAGCGGGAGTGGAATGCATCCGAAGGGGTCTGGATGGGCTGGGAACGCAAACGCGGTAAGCTGGCAGACTTTAACCACTTATTGTTGAGTGCCGGACCTACCTCCTATACAACGCAGGTCGGGGAACTCAGCATTCTGCACGACATCAAGTATGTGATCACGCTGGATGCGGATACATCTCTTCCGCAAGACAGCGCCAGCCACTTGATCGCCACCCTGGCCCACCCGCTTAATCGGGCTGTATTTGCAGCTGACGGTTGTTCGGTCATTGCCGGGTATACAGTTCTGCAACCGCGAGTGGAGATCAAACCTACCAGCGCAAATCGTTCCCGGTTCACTCAAATATATGCCGGGGATGCCGGTTTTGATCTTTATACTCTGGCAGTTTCAGACGTCTATCAAGATCTATTTGGAGAGGGGAGTTACGTCGGTAAAGGGATTTATGATGTGGCTGCCTTCGAAAGAAGCCTTGCAGGTCAGGTACGGGAAAATACCCTGCTGAGCCATGATCTCTTCGAAGGGCTTTATGGACGCGCCGCCCTGGTCACGGACATCATCTTATATGAGGAGTATCCAACCGGCTACCTGGCTTATTACGGACGCCTGCAGCGCTGGATCCGCGGCGATTGGCAGCTGCTGCCATGGCTCCTACCCACCGTCCACACTGAACATGGATATGCCCCGAACCGGTTGTCGATCATCGACCGCTGGAAAATCTTCGACAACCTGCGCCGCAGTTTTTTGGTTCCAACCACACTGGCGTTTTTTATTGCAGCCTGGCTGGTTTTACCTGGCTCCCCCCTACTCTGGACAATCGTGCTTCTTCTTGCTCCCACGATAAGTATCGCGACCCAAACCATCCAGTATACGAGGCAAAATATCCTTCGGCTGTCTTTGAAAGGACTCTACGAGACAGTCAAGCTGCCGTTAATGCGCTGGCTTCTGGCGATCCTGTTTCTGCCGCGTGAAGCCTGGATGGTGTTGAATGCGATCGGAACAACACTGGTACGACTGCTGTTCGCCCGCACTCACTTTTTGCAATGGACAACTGCCGCGCACGTTGCGGCCTCACTAAGAAATATCAAATACAGGATCATCTGGGAGACGGCTGGCTCGGTGATATTCGATGTCCTTCTGGGTACTGCCATTAGGCTGACTAACCCCTCTGCCTTACCGGTGGCGGTTCCCTTCCTACTCGGCTGGATGATATCACCACTGGTGGCCCACTGGATCAGCAAGCCGATCAAGCACACCATCACCCCACTTTCCGAGCCTCAGCGCAGACAGGTGAGGCGTCTTGCCCGACGCACCTGGGCTTACTTTGAGCAATTCGCCGGTCCGGATGATCACTGGCTGCCCCCCGATCATTTCCAGGAAAACCCGCGGGGAAATGTGGCTCACTATACGACCCCGACCAACATTGGCCTGTTCCTTCTATCATCTCTCTCCGCTTATGATCTGGGCTATATTGGCCTGTTCGAACTGGCAGTCCGCCTGCGTAATACCTTTGATAATATGGACAAGCTGGAACATTACCGCGGCCATCTGCTCAACTGGTACGACACACAGACCCTGATGCCCCTCCCACCCCACTATATCTCCACGGTCGACAGCGGCAACCTGGCCGCCTGCCTGCTGGCACTCAAACAAGGCTGCCTTGCCCTGGCGGACGCGCCGCTTGTCGGGAAACAGCAATGGCAGGGATTGCTTGCCATTGTGGATATCCTCGCCGAGATCCTGAAGTACCTGGAAAAGAACAATCCCGACTCTGCCTTTGAACCCTTCGATGTTGAGTTGGATAGCATATGCGAGCACATTACCGCTGTCGAAGATGATCCCGATGCATGGACAGGCTTGCTTACCTGGCTCTCAAGCACTGGCTGGGAAAGGGTCTCGCACCGGCTCCTGGAATTGCTGGAAAGTCGTTCATCCAATTTAAACCCCGAGACCCTGAGCGAACTGCAGCTCTACCTGGAAAGTATGCAGCATCAATTGCTGAGCATGCAGCGCAATATCGAATTACTGGCACCCTGGCTGGGGATGCTCCACCCTCTGCCCAGGCTTTTCACGGAAGTCGGGAACCCATGTGCGCAAGCTTGGCAGGTATTCAATCCTCGTATTCCCACCAGCTTACCCTCCCTCGTTCAGGCACCAGCAACCTACACAGCCATTCAGACGGCGCTGGTGCAGCTGCAGGCAGATTTGAAGGATGCGGATGCCCCGCCAGATCAAATCCAGGAAGCTCATGACTGGTGCTTAAAACTATCCAGCGATCTGACCTCCGCCAAGTTTCAAGCAGAGACCCTGCTCATCGGTTATACCGATCTGGCAGGAATGGCCAATACTTATTTCATGGCGATGGATTTCAGGTTCCTGTTCGATGAGCAGCGCCAGGTGTTCCACATCGGCTACAACGCCACCACCGAAAAGCTGGATACAAGTTATTATGACTTGCTGGCCTCCGAATCCCGTCTTGCAAGCCTGATCACTATTGCAAAAGGAGACGTATCCCCGCGACATTGGCAGCATCTGGGTCGACCGGTCACAAAGGTGAACGGAAAACAGGTGCTGCTCTCCTGGAGTGGCTCCATGTTTGAATATCTCATGCCGACACTGCTCGCCAGGAACTATGCGGGCACGTTTCTCTCAGACAGTTGCACCACGGCGGTTGAGGCCCAGATCAGCTACGCCCGCCAAAAACACGTCCCCTGGGGCGCATCAGAGTCGGGTTACTTCGCCTTCGATATAAATATGAACTACCAGTACCGCGCCTTTGGCGTACCCGACCTGGGGTTTAAGCGTGACCTCCCCGAAGACCTGGTCATCGCTCCTTACGCCTCGCTGCTTGGTCTTTCGATCCAGCCTCAAGCAGTGCTGGAGAACCTGGCTCGTTTGGAAACCCTGAAAATGATCGGACGTTTCGGGCTCTACGAGGCGATCGATTACACCCGGACCCGTATACCATCCGGACAGGATCATGCCGTCGTGCAATCTTTCATGGCACATCATCAGGGTATGATCCTGGTGGCGATATGTAATTATCTGACGATGGATGTGATGGTTCGGCGATTCCATAGTGATGAACGCATCCAGAGCGTCGAATTGCTGTTACAGGAAAAGGTTCCGCAAAACTCGCATATTGTCTACCCGCATCCGGAAGAAACGACGGTGTCACGACCAGGCTGGCGCCCGGTGACCGTCGCCCCTTGGCGAGTACCTGCAGGTAGCCCTGTTCCGCAAGTCCATGTTCTCTCCCAAGGAGGCTATGGGCTCCTGATCACCAACGGTGGAAGCGGGTACAGCCAGTGGGAGGAGCTTGCACTGACTCGCTGGCAGGCCGACACCACCCTGGACGACTGGGGGATGTGGATATACATTCAGGATCTGGAGACCGGTGTGCTCTGGTCGGCCACAGGCCAACCAACCGGGTGTTCAACGGATAACCAGGAAGTCATGTATTATCCGCACAAGGTTGAGTTCCGCAGCAGGGACCAGGGAATTTCCCTGCACACTGAGATCACCATTGCCGAGGATGAGGTTGAAATCAGGCGCGTGACTCTCCTGAACGATAGTAACCAACCCCGGCGGTTGAAGCTTACCAGCTACAGTGAGGTGGTGCTTGCCCCGCAGACCGTCGATCAGGCCCATCCGGCTTTTAACAAGCTTTTTATTGAGAGTGAATATTCTCCTGCGGCGAACGCACTTGTGTTCCATCGCCGTCCCCGTTCTGCGGATGAACTACCGGTATATCTGGCCCATGCGCTGGTTGTTGAGCCGGGATGCAAGGTCACCGGCGAGTACGAGAGCGACCGTACACGATTCATCGGGCGGGGACGGACACTGCGTTCGCCGGCTGCCCTGGAAACGAAGGGCAGCCATCTATCCGGGACACTCGGCGGGACACTCGATCCGATCCTGTCCCTGGCACAGGAAATAGACCTGAAACCGCATACCAGCACCCAAGTCAGCTTCCTGACCCTGGCTGCCCGCTCCAGCACAGAAGTGCTTGACCGGGTGAATCATTACCAATCGCTCCAGGCCATCAACCGCGCCTTTGATCAAGCTCTCGCTCACAGCGAAAAAGAGCTGGCTGAGATTGGAGTTGCCTCGGCCAGCCTAGAATATATACAGCAACTTTTATCCGTTCTTCTATATCCGAACGAGGCCCTGCGCGCCACCCCAGCAGTCCTGGCAAAAAACGAAAAAGGCCAGCCTGGCTTGTGGGCCTATGGCATCTCGGGTGATTATCCAATCTTACTGGTGCATGTTCACGAAGGCGATAATCCCCTGCTGCCAGAAGCCTTGCAAGCCTACGGTTATTGGCGCAGGCATCAGGTCAAGGTTAATCTGGTCATCCTGAATGACCAGGAAACGGGTTACGCCCTGGACCTGCATAATCAGATCTACCGCCAGATCGTCCACCTGGGTGCGGATGTGTGGTTGAACCAGCGGGATGGCATCTTCCTGCTGCGCAGTGACCAGCTCTCGAAAGACGACCGGATCCTTCTTGAAACGGTTGCAGGTGTCATTCTGGACCCTCAAAAGGGTACACTGGCAGAGCATGCCAGGCTATTAACAGCTCGCCCCATCCGCCTGCCAGCGTTTACCCCGTCCCTCGCGATTCTCCAGGATCCTGAACCAACACCTGCACTGGAACGTCCCAGCGATCTGCAGATGGACAATGGTCTTGGCGGGTTCAGCCCGGACGGGCAGGAGTACGTCATATTTCTCCCTCCCGGTCAGAACACGCCGCATCCGTGGGTGAACGTGATCGCCAACCCGGACTTCGGTTTCCAGGTCTCCGAAGCCGGATCGGGTTTCTCCTGGGCGGGAAACAGCAGCGAGAACCGCCTGACTCCCTGGCGGAATGATCCGTTGTTGGACGCACCAGGTGAAGTACTCTATTTGCGGGATGAAGAAACGGGACTGATCTGGTCACCCACCCGCCTGCCAGCCGGAGCAGAGAACGCCAGCCTGATCCGTCATGGTGCGGGGTATACGACCTTTGAGAGCCGAAGTCATGGGCTGAACCAGCAAATGCGCCTGTTCGCGGCCATCGACGCTCCGCTAAAAATCATCCAATTGCGGCTGGAAAATTTATGGAATCGTCCCCGGCGGATCACGGTGACTTACTACGCCGAATGGGTGCTGGGTACATTTCGTAATAGGACCCAGGCCTTTGTCGTTCCTGAGTTCGACCCCGCCCGGCATGCCCTATTGGCAAGCAACCGTTACAACCTTGAGTTTGGAGGCGGCACTGCCTTCCTGGCTGCCAACAAAAAACCCCATGGCCTGACCGCCGACAGGGATGAGTTTTTGGGGCGTCTGGGAAGCCTGAGTGCCCCCGCTGCTCTCGCCCGGATCGGATTGGCCAGCACGGTGCATGCCGGGTTGGACCCCTGCGCGGCAATCCAGCTTCACGTTGATCTTGCCCCAGGTCAGGTCGAGGAAGTTTTTTTCCTGCTTGGCGAGGGGAAGGATCGTCAAGAAAGTATTGCACTTATAGACAAATATCAAGTCCAAGGTCAGGTCGAGCTGGCCTGGCAGGCTGTCCGCCTCCAGTGGAGCAACCTGCTCGGAAATATTACGGTCCAGACACCTGACCCGGGTATGGACCTGATGCTGAACCGCTGGCTGCTCTACCAGACAATCAGCTGCCACCTGTGGGGACGGACGGCGCTGTATCAATCCAGTGGTGCCTTCGGGTTCCGCGATCAACTCCAGGATGTGATGGCAGTCCTTCACACCCATCCGGGCCTGGCGCGCGAGCAGATTGTAAATGCCTCCCGGCGGCAATTCGAGGCGGGCGACGTCCTGCATTGGTGGCATCCACCTTCCGGGCGGGGGGTGCGCACCCGCTTCTCGGATGACCTGCTGTGGCTTCCCTTTGTCACGGCCGAGTATGTCACCGTCACAGGCGATGCTTCCATCCTGGAGGAAAAAATCCCATTCCTGAAGGCGGAACCACTTAAACCGGATGAGGCCGAGCGGTACGGTCAATACGAGCCAACTACCGAGGTGTATTCGCTTTATGAACACTGCCGCCGGGCCTTGGAAAAAGGCACCACGGCTGGTATCCATGGGCTTCCTTTGATGGGCGCTGGTGACTGGAACGACGGGATGAACCGGGTGGGAGTGGAGGGACGTGGAGAAAGCGTCTGGCTGGGATGGTTCCTGCATGCCACTCTGGAACGCTTCAGCGTGCTGTGTGCATCGATGAAGGAAGACCCCGCCCGATACCGCCTGCAGGCCGAGAGCCTGGCCAGGGCGCTGGAAACCCACGCCTGGGATGGAAACTGGTACCTGCGTGCCTTCTACGATGACGGCAGCCGGATGGGATCGAGCCTGGACAGCGAATGCCGCATCGATTCGATAGCCCAATCCTGGGCGATCCTGTCAGGAACTGCCGATCCCGGGCATGCCTCCCAGGCGATCAGATCCGTCGATCAATTACTGATCCGTGAAGTCGACCAGTTGATCCTGCTGCTCGCGCCTCCCTTCGAAAAACCGAAGCATGACCCTGGCTACATCCAGGGTTATCCCCCGGGTGTGCGTGAAAATGGTGGGCAGTATACCCATGCTGCCATCTGGACCGCATGGGCATTCGCCAAGCTCGGCCAGGGGGACCGCGCCGGGGCTCTGTTCCACCTGCTGAACCCGATCCATCATGCGGATACGCCTGAAAAAGTGGACCGCTACCTGGTGGAACCTTATGTGATCGCCGCGGATGTCTACAGCACATACCCCCACATCGGGGCCGGGGGTTGGACCTGGTACACCGGTTCTGCAGGCTGGATGTATCGCCTTGGAGTGGAAGCTATTCTGGGCCTCTCCCGGGCGGGGGAAGCGCTCATCATTGATCCCTGCATACCCGGGAGTTGGCCGGGCTTCCAAGTAACCTATCGTTTCGGCAGTACACGCTACCTGATCCGGGTCGAGAACCCGAATGGTGTAAATCGCGGCATCGGCCAGACTTTGCTGAACGGGATCCCCCTGCCGGAGGCCCGGATACCTTTAACGGATGATGGTCGGCAGCACCAGGTCCTCGTGACCATGGGGCGGGTGCCATCGCCGGATGAGAGGAAGGACAAGGGAAAATCACCTGCCTGATCACCAGGAACCCGGTGTAAAATGGTAGATAGTTCAGCAAGAAATATCGAGTTATTCAGGACTTATGATCGGCATGCAGTTTACTGAAAGGAAATATAATGAGCGAAAACCAGAAACCACAACCGGAAGACCAGGAACAGGAAAGAAAAGAGCGGCAGAAGGAACAGCAGGAACTGGAGCAGGAACAATCCCAGGAACGAAAACCTCAGCAGGAGCAACAGCAGCAGCTGGAACACCACCAGGAACAAGAACGAATTGAGCGCCAGAAGGAACAACAGCAGCTGGAGCAGGTCCAGGAACAGAAGCGGAAACAGCGCCAGCAGGAACAGCAGCGATTTGAAGAGGAACAGAAGCGCAAGCAACAAAGAATGTAGCTACCCGAAAGACAAGTGGAACGCTCCATCTGTTTCCACCCGTTCAAGGAGGTAGGAAATGGCAGCCTGATAGGCGGGTCATGCAGGGCAGTCAATAAACCGTAAGGACAAACCAGAGAAAGTCAAAGACGCCTGAATGGCGTCTTTGGTTTAAGCTGGGGTTTATAAATCTTTACAACTACATCATAATGCCCCTTTTTATATCCACTTCCACTTCGGCCGCGAAATGGTACGACCCTTCCATGTCAAACGCCCGGAAAGGCTCAGGAGCAGCGACCGAAAGGCAACCAGTACGTTGACCAGGATCGTGAACGGATAAAGAATTCCCAATCCAGAATGCACCTTCAGTTCAAGATAGGGGATGAACCACAAGAGAAGGGAAAGCCCGACACATACAATAGGTTCAACCAGCCGGGCTGTTGGGACTTGCCGGGAGAACAGTACCGCCAGGAGGATCAAAGGCTGCCAGAACATCACCGCCAGCCAGAGGAACACGAATAAGTAAGGGAGCAACCGAAAATCAAATGCTGCAAAATAATTCCGGGAAAACCCGTCAAAAGCCTCCTGGCCTCCTGGATACATCCGGCAGGTAACCAAGTCGCTGACATGCACCACGCGCCAGCGCAGGCCCGCGGCCTTGATCCGCCTGGCCAGCGTCAGGTCCTCCACGATCGAGGACCCAGACCGGCCATGCCCGCCAATGGCCTGGTAACCCTCCCGCCGAAACAACATCATCTGCCCGACCGCATTGGAAAGCACGGGCAGGTCCATCCGGTACGCCAGGCAGAGGGGGTTGAAACACAGGACGGCCCATGAAAAAAAAGGCACCAGCAGCCGTTCCATCCAGGTGTGCATTTCCTGGCGAGGAAAACCGGTCAAGAGGTCAGCATCCTCACCGGCAAGGGCTGTCACCATGCAGCACAGGGATGCGGGACGGTGAACGGTATCCGCATCGGTGAAGAGCAGCAGGTCGCCCTGTGCTGCCTGGGCCAGCTGGAAGCAAGCCCAATTCTTCCCCAACCGGCCTTCAGGAGGTGGGCTGCCAGCCAGGACCTTCAGCCCGGGTCGCGAATCAGCCATCCCTTGCAGGATCGCGAGAGTACCGTCACAGGACTGGTCATCCAGGACAAGGACCTCAAAATCGGGGTAATCCTGCTCTAATAAAGATCGGATGCAATTGGCAATGTTATTCTCTTCATTGCGAGCCGGGACAAGGATGGAGACCTTCGGATAAGATGGCGGCGGATTGTGTCTCCTTGCGTGATGAAGGAGGACAATATTACTCAGGATGACCATTAGGACCACTATCTGAAAGAAGATCAGATCAACCACCAGGTCACGGGTTAGGTAGGTTATCATGAGGGCTCAACCCCTGGGTCTCTTGTTCAAATTTTCAAGTCGTGAGCGCAGGTGTGGAGGCTGTTTCAGGTCCGCACGGTGGGTCCATGCCAGGAGGATCGTCTGGGCTGCCCATACCCACAGCAACAGAGCATCCGGCATCCAGAGCAGAAGAACCGCCAGCATAGCCGCCAGTGCAAACATGACCGCCCAACCCGTCGAGCTGAACACGGCGAGCCCGACCACTACTGCGACCACCGCGATCAGGGAGGCTTTCCAAATCGTCAACCCGATCCAAACCCCCAGGGCTGAGGCAAGACCCTTGCCGCCCCGGAATCCCAGAAAGGGGCTGAAGACGTGACCCAGGATCGGTGCTATGGCTACCAGGAACATTGGTAAGCCACGAAATCCCAGGTCATAATAGATCACTCCCACCGGTGCGGCAGCCTTGGAGATATCCAGGACGAGGGCCAGCAAACCGAGCAGCTTGTCGCCCGATCTGAACACATTGGTGGCACCCGGATTCCCGTCACCGAATTGACGCACATCCAGGCTCAGGAAGATTTTCCCGAGCCAGACCGAGAATGGCAGGGAACCACAAAAAAAGGAAATCAATACCAGCGTGATCCAGGTGATGATTTGCATGGATATCATGCGGGGGAAACCAAACTCGATAGGAATGGCGTTCCAGCCATCAGCGCTGACGATCTAGGAACTGGGAGATTGCCACTGCCGCCCTCCGCCCGTTGGCTACCGCCTGCGCTATGCTAACCCCGTTCATCAGGAACTCCTCCCCTCTAAATAACCCAGGATGACCTGCCAGCTGGCCGCTCTGCGGCTCCGGAGCATCCCTCCAGTCTGCCTCATGGATGGATGCAGGGGTGTCAGTCCTGTTTTTAATACCCGGTTCTGCCAGATAAATGGCGGAATGATCCTCCAGCATGACCCTTGGGTCGCCCATCCGGGTAACATCCAGACCACCCCGGTACACAATGCCGGTGGACATCATCCCCTGGAGATCATGGTCAACCGCAGCCCTCAGCTGCAAATCGGATTCGGACCTCCTCAGTAAAGCACCTCCCGGTTTTTCTTCATGTGCTAAAACTTCCACCCGGCAGCCGACCAGGGCAAGATAATAGGCACAGCTCATCGCAGCAGGTCCACCACCGATGATGGCGACCCGCTGACTGGAAGCCGGACAATCCACCTTCGGCCATCCGGCCTCACCCGCTTTTGCGCAGACCCAGCGCTGGAGTTCGGCGATCCTTACCGATCTATCGGAGAAATCAAGACGATAACAATCATGCTGGCACAAACGATCCGCTGCGCAGAGCATGCCGCATATTTCACCAAAGGGGTTCTTTTCATGGATCAAACGTGCTGCGCCGATATGATTTCGAGCCTCCATGCGCCGCAAGAAACCAGGGATATCAATGCCCGCCGGACAGCCAGACATACATTCCGGTGTCTGGCAACCCTGGCACTGGGCGGCTGCCAGGTGAGCATTCCGGTCTGAAATGGCTTCGGTCGACTGGTACGCCGCGCGCCGGTATGGCAGGCCCACTATATTGACATATTGCTTTGGGAATTTCCTCGAATCGTATTCCGGTAGATGCATCTCGCGCAGGATCACATTTGCCGCGCCAATCCCGGATACGGTCGTCGCGGGAGCGCCTGTGGCCATGACCGTGGAATCACCACAAAAATACAAATGCTGCCATTCACTCCTGGCATGCAGGCGCTTGAGCATCTCCTGCCCGATCTGGTTCTTGGGGCCGCCGACCGCTCCGCCGTTCTTCAGCAGGTAGCGTTCAATGGTCGTTGGCGTGCCGACAATCAGCGAGCGGATGTGCTGCCGAAACCCGGGAATGTGCTGTTCAATCTGGTCGATCATGCGCTGGGCTTCCCGCTGCTTCTGGGCTTCATATTCCTCAGAGTGATAACCGGGATCGTCAGGATGCGGCCACGGGCACAGGTTGGGAGCAATTGCCATCACCACCAATTCATCCTCCGGACATAAGGTTTTATCGACCAGAGAATTGATGTACAGGGTCAGATCGGATGAATCAATCACCACCCGGTTCTCTATATAAATTTCCCATGGGTATGTATTTTCCGGGATAGCCCGGCGGTCGACCACCATATAAAGGGTCATGCTGGGGTAGGTGGGAACGAGCGACTTTGACCAGCTCAATCGCGCTGGAGAGATGTGCTCCGGGCGAACCAATCTGCCATAGATGTTCCAGACCGTGGCATTCGCAATCACGCGCTCCGCCTTGATCTCAACTCCATTCTGCAGGCGCACACCGTACGCCCTGCCATCCCGAATCAGGATCTCGTCAACAAGGTGGTGGTACAGCGCCTGGCCCCCATAGTGTTCAAACGCCTTTTCGATCGTGTTGGGCAGCATCTGCGCCCCACCAGCTGGAAAATAAACCCCGCCGACGTGGTTATCGATGAACATGGTGGCAGCCAGCACCCCCGGAGTTTCTTCGGCCGTGGTATAGGAATATGCCGAGCAGAGCTTATCAAAGAAATTGAAAATCTCAGGACTGTGAAAATATTTCTTCAACAGGTCCATGGTGCTGGTGGTCAGCAGTTTCTGCATTTTCAGGATCGCCAGTGGATCGCTCATCAGCCGGCGGAGACCCTGGCGGGGTGAGAATTCAGAAGGAGGCGAGATGACCTCATTCTTGATGACGATATTCACGTACATCTTGTACAGGTCAGTATAGAACGCCCGCAGTCCATCCCTTTCCTGCGGGAACAATGAAGCCAGTTCCTCCAGGAATCGGTCGATGTCCGGCCAGAAGATGATCTCGTGCCCTTCAAAGGTCATCCTGGCCAGGGTGGCATGGGCTACGATATCGATCGGCTCTTCCAGCTCGTTCAGCAGGAAGCGGAACGGTTTGAATCCCTTCTCTCCAAAACCATACAACATGGCCGCACCGACATCAAAGACATGGTCTTCCCGTTTAAAGGAAGTGCACGCGCCGCCCGGTTTATTCTGTTGGTCAATCATCAGGACCGACAAACCACGCCTGGCCAACAGGCTGGCAGCCGTCATACCTCCCAGGCCGGCTCCAACCACGATGACATCGTAGGCATCCTTCAATATTGTGTCTGGTAGGATTCGCAAGTAGTCCATCCTTGAACCCGGAGCAAACAACCAGTCGAAAAGGTTCGCGAGAAACACAGATTGGCTGAGCGTATGGTTTGCACTAAGTATACTAAAAAGACTATCTGAAAACAATAGAAGGTCTTTTCAGTTAACTGCTGATAAACTCCCCGGAGATATCGAGGGACATTCCCCTGACTCGGGTATGGGAGCATACAATGGCCATGTACATCTGTATGTTTTTCCCCATGCCAAACTGCATTCCCCTGCAGGAAGACGCCCGGAAAGCTCTCAGATCATCGAGAGAAGAAATTAAATCCGCCCTGTGTGGCGGATTTATTCATTCATCTCAATTCAAAACAGATTACGGACACATCGGTTTAAGCTTGTTCGACTCATTAACCGCGTCAACCCAGGAAAATTCATTGTTGTCGCTGAAATAATAGTAGATAGAGCCATTTGGCATCAGCACCACCGTGATTCCACCAAAACCGGACATAAAGGGTGTCCAGAACGTACAGGAATAGCCGGGGTTATCCGAGGGGGTCCATTGCTTGGCCCAGAAACCGTTCCTGTATCGAAAAACTGGCTCACCTGTGGTATCCAGGCCGCGCGAGGAGGGGTCCCGCTGCATGGAATCCGCCAGCAGTCCGGGCTCCAGCACCTGTGTGCCCTCGATCTTCCCATCCTGGTCATTCAACAGCAGGGCGATCTTGGCGATATCATCGCGGGTCCAGAACAGCCCGTAACCGCCAAAGGGAGTGCCAGTCGGACTGTTGTCGGTGCGCAGTGTTGAGCGGGCGCCAATGCTCAAATCCAAGGGCTGGTAGACCCCGTCACGCACGAAGTTGAATATATCCGCCCCGCTGCCTTCCTGCTGGACCAGGTAATTGTTCATTGCCCGGGTGGCGATGAAGGTATCGGAGCTGTGATAGACCCAGACCTGCCCGGGTGCCTGGCGGTAGGGGAAGAGAAAGGCAAACTTGATCTTATCAGCATAGGTCTCTGAGTCATCCAGGAAGGAGGTCATGATGCCACCGGATTCGTCAAGCTCAAACCCAGACTGACCGTAGTTACCGGTCGACATATCGAGGGCGTTCTGAATGGTGACCGCTGACCAGTCCCCTGCAGCGGAGGCTGCCTCCGGTACGTAATCCTTGATCAACAGATTGTAGACACCTCTCCCATATTTCTGACCCAGGTGCATGAGAGCTACTGCAGCAAAGGCTGATTTAGCAGTTGAATAGGATGGCAGACGCATGTTCTCACAATAGGCATACTCCCCATAGCGGGTCTGACAGTCCGAGACATAGTTGATTCCATTGAATACAAACCCGAAAGCAGTCATATCTTGAGAGGAGATACCACTGCCAAAACTGGAGAGGTTTATATGCGAAGCAGGGAAATCCCTCACCAGGTCTGTGATCGGTCTGGTAGGCAGGCGGTTTGCCATCTCGGCACTGTGAGCGGCTTTAATCGCCCCAACCTCGGGAATGGAGACGGGCGTATAAGTGGATGCAGATTGTCCCCACAGATCGAATTTAAAGTAGAGGCAGGTCTCCTGGGTGACCTGGTAGCGCACAGGTGAAACCTGAGTGCCATTAAACAGGAAGGTCATCACACCATTATGAGTGCAATTCTGGTTACGTTCCACCAATGTGAACGGGAAGGAGGCGCGCGCGTACCCGTGGTCCCCCTGTTCCTGCCAGATTCGCCCCGGGCCTACCATGAGATTCCAGTACGGATTCTTGGTGAAGACCAATTCCTGGCTGACCGGGATGAGGAAGCTGCCATCCTGCACGAACTGGAGGTCGAATGGCGGGAGCTGCAGGCGGGCCGGGTCGGCGGCATAATGGAGATCGTCCCGAACCACCCGGGAGCCAGTGTCCAGGCCGGCTGATATCTGCAGGCTGCCTTCGAAAACCACCTCTGGCATCGCAGCCTCCTCTGGCAGGGCAAAGGCACCATCGTCTACCGGCCCGGCCGACCGGCCAGACATCAGGTCATCAAAGGTCAGCAGGCTGCGTTCAACCCTGCCTGACCCGGTCAGTAAAGCTCCCAGCCGGGCGCTGGCGGGTAACTGGAGCGGATTGACAGTCAGGGTCGGAGCGAGGCTGGTGGGCATGGAGCTGGACATCGGGTTGGAAGAGTTTTTCATACCAGCAGGCAGTAGGGTCGAGGCGAAACCGCAGGCAGTCACCAGGAGCATCAGGACCAAAGAAACCAGGAAGAACAAAGATCTCTGTCCCATATTTTACCCTCCGTCCAGGATCAGCTTCGCTTCCCTGGCTTCCACCTGGGATCTTACCCCCGCCGCTGACCGTATTGCACACTCATCGCCTAAATCTTCAGGGAATGATGATACTTGAGGGCACCCAGCTGGCTGAAACTACCTTTGCTCAGTTTTCCATCCTGATATATCGGGAAGGTATGATCGGCGTCGCGCAGCTGCTTGAGGGTCTGCGCCAAACCAAGGGTACCAAACTCGCGTGTCCGGGTGACATGATCCAGGTCAATGATCTCGGTCAGGACAGTCTGGTTGGCACTGGCCTCCTGGAGCACACGCCCATCAGGATCGATCATGGTCGAACGACCACCACCCCAGGTACCGATGCCATTGATACTGATGAAATAGCACTGGTTGAAGATGGCATTCGCCCGGCACATCGCCAGTTCAAGTTCCCGGTCGGAGGTGGGGGTCAGAGTTGGCTGCAGGATGACCTCCGCACCCAGCCAGGCAAGGCTGCGTGCCACCTCCGGGAACCACATGTCGTAACAGATACATAATCCAAAGCGTCCGATAGAGGGGATGTCAAAAACACAGAACTCGTCCCCGGCAGCCGTCCCACTTTCATAGGGCAGCCAAGGGAACATTTTACGGTACCTAGCCACCAGCTCGCCCTGGGGAGAAATGACTATCGCCGTGTTATAGAGTTTATCCCCGTCCTGCTCATACATCGACCCGGGAACCAGCCAGATACCGGCCTGCCTTGCCAATTCGCACAGTCGTCCAGTCAGAGGACCCGGGATGGTTTCGGCGTTCTTTTTCCAGGAGTCACCATTATCCGCGGTGACGAACTGGACCAACCCCGGGACGACCAGTTCATGGAACATCATCAGTTGAACCCACGGGAAACTCTTGTGGAGATTCTTGATGATGTCGGCCATTTTATCCACGGTAGCTGTCGCATCCCAAGGTACAACACCCATCTGAATACCAGCGATACCGAACATGCGGGTCATAGGTCTCTCCTCATCATGGTTTTGAACCGACAAAATGGCAGCTAACCAAGCGTCCGGGCGACACCTCACGCAGCTCGGGCTGCTCTCGACTGCAAATCCTCTCCGCCAGCGGACAGCGGGTGTGGAAACGGCAACCGCTGGGCGGGTTCACCGGACTGGGAACATTCCCCTCCAGGATGGTCAGGTCATGGCGGTTTTCCACCACCGGCTGAGGAATGGCACCGAACAGGGCCTTCGTGTAGGGATGAAGCGGCTGCTGGAAAACCGCCTCGCTTGGACCCAATTCCACCAGCTTGCCCAGATACATGACCCCGATCCGGTCGCTGATGTGCTGGACAACGTTCAGATCATGTGAAATGAAAAGATAAGTAAGGTGGTGGACATTCTTCAATTCATCCAGCAGGTTGATGATCTGTGCCTGGACGGATACATCCAGGGCTGAGGTCGGCTCGTCCAGTACCAGCAGGCGGGGATTGACGGCCAGGGCGCGCGCCACCGCCACCCGCTGGCACTGCCCACCAGATAGTTCGTGGGGGAAGCGGTCAAGGTGCTGCTGACCCAGACCGACCTGGTCAAGCAGTTCGAGAACCCTGGCGCGGATCTCCTTCTTTGGAAGAACATGGTGGGTGACGAGGGGTTCAGCCACGATCTCCTCGACCTTGAAGCGTGGGCTGAGCGACGAGAGCGGGTTCTGGAATACGACCTGCATCTGCTGGCGCATGCGCCGCATTGGTTCTTTTTTCAGGAGTGTCAGGTCCTGGCCATCAAATAAAACCTGGCCGCTGGTCGGTTCGATCAGGCGCAGAACCATGCGTCCCAGCGTAGTTTTTCCACAGCCTGATTCACCCACCAGACCCAATACTTCACCATCAGCCACCTCAAGGTTGACATCGTCCACTGCATAGACATACCTGGCCCCCCCGGTAAGCCAGCCTCCCGGCAGGCGGAAATGCTTGGTCAGGGAAGTAATCTGGAGCAGTGGGAGGGTGGTCATGATTTAGGCTCCACCAAAAAGCAGGCACTGGCATGGCGGTCACCGACGGGAAAAAGCGGAGGGGTTTCAGTGGTGCAGCGCGCCATGGCAAATTCACAGCGGGGTGCGAAGCAGCAACCCGTCATCGCCCCGGGGTTGGACGGGACCGTACCAGGGATGGTGGACATCTTTTCCCCGCGCACACCCACATGGGGGATGGCGTTCATCAATCCCTTGGTATACGGGTGCTGTGGATGGGTGAAGATATCGAGGACAGAACCGCTCTCCGCCACCCGCCCCCCGTACAGGACCGCCAGCCGGTCGCAGGTCTGGGCAATGACACCCAAGTTGTGGGTGATCAGGATGATCGATATACTGAATTTCGCCTGCAGGTCACGCAGTAATTTTAGGATCTGGGCCTGGATGGTCACGTCCAGGGCAGTGGTCGGCTCATCAGCAATCAGCAGGTGCGGATTGCAGGAGAGGGCCATGGCGATCATCACCCGCTGCTGCATCCCGCCCGAGAGCTGGTGGGGGTAGGACTCCAGGATGCGCTTTACATCCGGCATGCCGACCGCCTCCAGGACCGAGAGTGCCTTTTGGCGCGCCTCCCTTCCGCCGAGGTGCAGGTGCTGGCGGATGACCCGTTCGATCTGCGAACCGATCGTAAAGACCGGGTTGAGCGAGGTGCTGGGATCCTGGAATATCATGGCGATCCTGCTCCCGCGCATGAACTCAATCTCACTTCGTGACAGGTTGAGCAGGTTGGTGCCTTCGAAGATCACCTGCCCGGCGGTGATGGTTGCCGAGCGTGAGAGCAGACGGAGGATCGAAAGCCCGGTCACCGTTTTACCGCAGCCGGTTTCGCCAACCAGCCCGAAGACCTCCCCCGCCTGCACATCGAAGGTGATGCCGTTCAATGCTTTCAGGCGGCCGCGGGAGGTCTTGAATTCCAGGTAGAGGTCACGCACTTCCAGCAGGGCACTCATCGATACTGCCTCGGGTCAAAAATATCCCGCAAGGTGTCCCCCAGCAGGTTAAAAGCCAGCACGATGATGAAGATCGCCAGGCCGGCAAAGGTGGAGATCCACCACTGGTTCAGAACGAAATCGCGACCCTCGGAAACCATCAAACCCCAATCCGGTGAAGGGGGTTGGGTGCCCAGGCCGAGGAATCCCAAACCGCCCATCGCCAGGATCACCGTGCCAAGATCGACAGTCGCCTGGACAAGGATGGGTGAAATGGTATTGGGCAGGATATGGCGCAGGATGATGACAAAATCGCGCACCCCGGTAGCCTGGGCAGCCTCGATAAAATAGCGCTCACGCAGGCTGATGGTCACACCACGCACCAGCCGGGTGTACCAGGGCCACCAGGAGATCACCAGGGCGATGGCGGCATTGCGCATGCCGCGGCCGAGGGAGGCCGTGATCGCCATTGCCAGCAGGAGGGAGGGGAAGGCCAGGAACATATCGGTG
>Ga0182021_10001975_pt1 | contig 23853 bp, 21 predicted proteins | sample 612E3MmetaG_FD_120493 | JGI IMG/M metagenome (GOLD analysis project Ga0182021, IMG submission 120493) | Permafrost microbial communities from Stordalen Mire, Sweden - 612E3M metaG (Illumina Assembly) | ecosystem: Environmental > Terrestrial > Soil > Wetlands > Permafrost | place: Sweden... | reverse complement strand
GCGGTCGAAATCGGCTATCGCGAGGCCAGCGAGGTCATTTTCGAAACCGCTCCGCGTGAAGGCGAAAAGCCGTCGAGGCTTCGCTTCTCGCAGCGCTTCGAGTGCAAGAACGATGGCACCCGGTATGAAGAACCCGAGCCGCGCCTGTTCTCGTTCAACAATCCTTACGGCGCCTGCCCGCGCTGCCAGGGGTTTGGCAACACTATTGATTTTGACCTCGATCTCGTCATCCCCGACAAATCCAGGACGCTGAATGAAGGCGCGATCGAGCCCTGGACGAAGCCCAAGTACAAACCTCTCTTTACAGAACTCAAGCGGTTTGCCCGCCAAGCCGAGATTCCACTGGATCTGCCATGGTTCGAGCTCGATGCTGAGCACCAAAAGCTGATCGTTGAAGGCGACGGTCACTTCGGAGGAGTACGCGGCTTCTTCCAGCATCTGGAGCGCAAGAAATACAAGCTGCACGTCCGCGTCTTCCTCAGCCGCTATCGCGGATACTCGGTGTGCTCCACTTGCGGCGGGGCGCGCCTCCGCGCCGAAGCGCGCCAGGTGAAAGTCGAGGACAAAGACATCTGCCAGGTTTGCAGCATGACCGTGGAAGAAGCGGCTCGTTTCTTCGATCAGCTGAAGCTTTCACCCCAGCAGGCCGCCATCGCTGAAAAGCTGCTGGAGGAAATCCAGGAGCGCCTGCTCTTCTTGAATAACGTCGGCCTCGAATACCTCACGCTCGACCGCCTGTCTTCGACGCTTTCGGGCGGCGAGGCGCAACGCATTCAGCTCGCGACGTCGCTCGGGTCGCGGCTGGTCGGCACGCTTTACGTCCTGGACGAGCCCTCGATCGGACTGCATCCCCGCGACACCGACCGGCTCATTAAAATCCTGCACGACCTGCGCGATCTGGGAAATACGATTTTGGTTGTCGAGCACGATCCCGACATCATGCGCGCCGCCGACCACATTCTTGACCTCGGCCCGGGCGCCGGAGAAAACGGCGGGAAGGTCGTTGGCGCGGGCACCTACGAAGAAATCAAGAAGCTCCCGCACTCTCTCACCGGGCGCTATCTTGCTAACGAGTTGCACATCCAAATGCCGGCCACGCGCCGCAAGCCCGGATCGCGGACGATTCGCATCACCGGCGCGCGCGCCCACAACCTCAAGCGCATTGACCTCGAAATTCCGCTCGGTCTGCTGGTCGCCATCACCGGCGTGTCAGGCTCCGGCAAATCCACGCTCCTCCATAACGTGCTCTATCAAGCGCTAGCCATCGCCAAGAAGCAGGCCAACAGCGGGCCCTCCGCAGTCGCCTGGGACAGCGTGGAAGGCGACGAGTATCTCGACGAAGTCGTACTGGTGGACCAGTCGCCTATCGGCCGCACTCCGCGCTCCAATCCGGTCACCTATATCAAAGCGTTCGATATCATCCGCGACCAGTTTGCGTCGCTCCCAGAAGCGCAGAAACGCGGATATGCCGCCGGACACTTTTCCTTCAACGTCCCCGGCGGCCGTTGCGAGAATTGCCAGGGCGATGGCACCGTCACCGTGGAAATGCAATTCCTCGCCGACGTGGAACTCATCTGCGACGAGTGCAAGGGGACGCGCTACAAGCCACAGGTGCTCGAGGTTCGCTACAAGGCCAAGAACATCCACGAAGTGCTGAACCTGACGATTCGCGAAGCCCTGAAGTTCTTCGCCGAGGTTCCGCGGCTGACCGAAAAGCTGCGGGTGCTGGACGAAGTCGGACTCGGCTACCTGCGGCTGGGGCAGTCGGCGACTACACTGTCTGGCGGTGAAGCGCAGCGCATGAAGTTGGCCGCCCACCTTCAGCCCGCGGCCCGCGAGGCTCAACGCCGGTCCGAAGGCGGCGGAAACCCAAAGCGCAAGCGTCACATGCTTTACATCTTCGATGAACCCACTACCGGGCTGCATTTTGATGATGTGAGCAAACTACTTTCCGCTTTCCGGCGTCTGATAGAGGCAGGGGGGTCCATCGTGGTGATCGAGCACAACCTTGAGGTCATCAAGACGGCCGACTGGGTGATTGACCTCGGCCCCGAAGGCGGCAACCGCGGCGGGACGATCGTTGGTGCGGGCCCGCCGGAAGCGATCGTCAAGCTGAAGAATTCCTATACCGGAAAATACCTGGCCAGACTACTGAACGGGAACGGCAAGCAGGCAGTAATCAGTAGCCAGTAGTCAGTCGTCGACCAGTTTGCTGAGAAGATCAGGATGAATCGTTCGGAAGCCAACGCGATTCTGTTTGTGCTGGTGACCGGCTGCGCCTTCGCCCAAACCCAGACCCACACCACTATCCGTCACCATCGCGTCGCGGTCGAAGAGCAGCCTCCTGAAATTGCCCAGGCCGAAAACGCAATCCAGAAAAGTGATTTCGCCGCCGCCGAGCCTCTGCTGAAGAAAGCCCTCGACCGCGATCCCAGGAACTACTTGGCGTGGTTTGATCTCGCATTCGTACAGAACAAGCTGGGCCGCACGGACGATTCGATCCATGCCTACCGCCAGGCCGTCGCCGCCAAGCCCGATGTATTTGAATCCAATCTCAACCTTGGCCTGATGCTTGCCCGCGGCAACAGCCCCGAGGCCGAGCAATTTCTCCGCGCTGCCACCCGGCTCAAGCCCACCGACCATGTGGAAGAAGGCCAGGCCCGCGCCTGGCTGTCGCTTGGGCACCTGCTCGAAACCCACAAGCCCGGCGAAGCGATTGAGGCCTACCAGAAAGCCTCCGCCCTCACTCCGAGAGACCCCGAGCCTCATCTCTCGGCGGGCCTGCTCCAGGAGCGCCAAAAGAATTTCACCGCGGCGGAAGCGGAATACAAGCAGGTCCTCATTCTGGATCCGCCCTCCACCGAAGCGGTGATTGGCCTCACCAACCTCTATATGAAATCGGGCCGGGTTGCCGAAGCCGAGCCCCTGCTGCGCCAGCTCGCAGCGCAACGCACCGACGACGCCGGTCTGCATCTGCAACTGGGCCGCGTGCTCGCCGCGCAAGGCAAGAAGGACGATGCCATCGCCGAACTCCAAGCCGCCTTGAAAATCTCGCCGGGCGATTCCGACGCGCAAGGCGATCTCGCCGACCTGCTCTTCCAGACCGGGAAACTCCCGGAAGCAGAGAAGGTCTATCGCGACCTGCTGGTGTCTCACGGCAACGACGCTGAACTTCATCAGGCTCTCGGTGAAGCTCTCCTGAAGCAGAAGCGGTTTCCCGAGGCGCAGGAAGAATTCCTGTTGGCGATCAAGCTCAAGCCCGACCTCGGCGCAGCCTACGGCAGCCTGGCCGTGGCCGCCGATGAGAACAAGAACTACCCCCTGGCCATCAAGGCGCTGGACGAACGCGCCAGGTTTCTGCCCGAAATGCCGGTGGGCTATTTCTTGCGCGCAACCGCCTATGACCACCTGCATGACTTCAAACAGGCTTCGTTGTACTATCACCGCTTCCTGGAAGTGGCCGGGGGGAAGTATCCTGACCAGGAGTGGCAGGCACGCCATCGCCTGATCGCAATCGAACCGAAGAAACGCTGAACGCCATGCGCCGACTCGCTATTTCCGTGCTCCTTGCCGCCCTCGCCAGCGCCTGCTGGGCTGCCGGGGACGAAACCGTGGATCAACTCAAAGCGCGGCTGGAGAACGCGCGCCCCGAGGACCGCATCGGCGTTTGCCTCCAGATTGCGCACCAGCAAATCCGCAATGCCGACAAGTTCTATAGCGAAGGCAATGTCGAGCGGGGCCATGCCGCGGTTGAGGACATCGTCACCTACTCCAAGAAGGCGGGCGACGATGCTGCGCAGTCGAACAAGCACTTAAAAAATGTGGAGATCTCGGTCCGCAAGCTGGCTGAGAAACTGCGCGACATCAAGCGCACGCTCGCCTTGGAGGATCAGCCTCCGATCGAGAAGGCGATTGAGGGCATGGAGGCCATCCGAACCACACTGCTCAAGGAGATGTTCCGCAAGGAGAAGAAGAAATGACGCGCCGTTTTCCAATCGTGGCGGGCCTGGCCCTGCTGCTGGCCGTCTCACTCAACGGTCAGAAGCGTCACGATCCGCTCAATTCCGCGGAAATCGATCAGCTGCGCGACGCCATGGTCGAGCCCGACCAGCGTTTGAAGCTTTACGTGAAGTTTGTCCGGGATCGTATTAGTAAATTGGAACAAATGCGTAGCGATCCCAAAACCACGAACCGGCCCGGCCAGACCCACGACATGCTCGAAGACTTCCTCGCCGTTTACGACGAGCTCAACGACAACGTTGACATGTATGTCGGCCGGAAAGACGACATCCGCAAGCCTCTGAAAGCCGTCATCGAGGCCGATACCGAGTTCCAATCCCGCCTGCGCGCCATCAAAGACGCCGCCAACACCGACGCCGCCGAAGCCCGCCAGTACGAGTTCCTCCTGAACAACGCCATCGACACCGTGGACTCGAGCGCCGACGATCACCGGAAAACGGTGGTCGAGGTGGAGGAATACGTAAAGCGCAAGAAGAAGAAATAGGAATAGTCCGTTCGGCTCTGAAAAAGAACAGCAGCGAAGGCGGACGCAAAATGCCAGTACTGGCTACCGGCCGCTGACCACTGCCCCGTGCTAACCTTCCCTCACCGTGTCCCCCAGGCTGCCCGAAATCTTCCACCAGGCGTACCGCGAACTTCACCCGCGTGCGCCGATTCCCCCCATGCACATCCGCTTCTACTCGTTCGTCTCGATCAACAATACGATCCGGCTAAGGCAGGCAGAACTCCACATCCGGCTGTCTGATTTACTGGAGGGCGCGCCCGAACCGGTGCTACACGCGATAGCGCATATCCTGCTGGCCAAGTTGTACCGCCGGCCGGTAGACCGGGCCCAGAGCGCACGCTACCGCCGCTATCTAGCCAGCCACGACATCACCGCCAAGGCTCGGCTGATACGCCAGATGCGCGGACGCAAACACATCCACTCCGCCCGTGGACACTATTTCGATCTCGACCAGCTTTTCGAAGACCTCAATCACCGCTTCTTTCACGGCCTGATGGGACGCCCCCAACTCACCTGGAGCCGCGACCACGCCCGCAACCGCCTCGGCCACTACGACCCCGCCCACAACACCATCGTCATCAGTCGCATCTTCGACCATCCCCGCGTCCCACGCTATGTGGTCGAGTACATCCTGTTTCACGAGATGCTGCATTTGAAGCATCCGGTGAAGCTGCGCGGGAGCCGGCGCTGCGTGCACTCGCGGGAGTTCCTGGCGGAGGAAAAGATGTTTCCGGAACTGGAGACGGCGCAGAAATTCCTGCGGATCCTTTAACGTCGCGGGGATCCGGAACCGCCCGTGAATCGCCATCTAATGCCCCTATTCCCCATGTGATGCAGATCACAACCAACCGTGATTCTTCGCGTTGACCCGCCCCCCTCCCGCCCCGTATCCTATCCATATTGAAATTGAAATTCATTTTCAACTTGGGACGGGTGCCTTCTTAAATGCTCCAGGCCTTTATCATCACGCTCCGCGAAGGGGTCGAAGCCGCTCTCATCGTCGGCATTACCCTGGCTTATCTGACCAAAATCGGCCGCCAGGACCTCCGAAAATCCGTCTATGCCGCCCTGGGAGCGGCGTTTGTGGGGTCGATTGGCGTGGCCGTGCTGCTCTCCCGACTGAAGTGGAACCAGGATATTTTCGAAGGCTGGGTCATGCTGGTGGCCGCCTTTTTCGTCGTCACCATGATCGTCTTCATGATGAAGACCGGCCGCAAGCTCAAAGGTCAGATCGAGGGCAAGGTCGGACTCTTTGCCCGTGGCGATGCCTGGATTGGCCTGTTTCTTTTTGTCTTTCTGATGGTGCTGCGCGAGGGAGTCGAGACCGTCCTGATCCTCTCCGCCGTCTCGCTGAACTCGAGCGAGCTGATGAGCTTCATTGGCACAACTCTCGGCGTGGTGGTCGCCGTCGCATTCGGCGTGATGTTCGTCAAAGGCAGCGTCAAGATCAACCTCCAGAAATTTTTCAAAGTGACGACCGCGATCCTGTTCCTGGTGGCCGCCCAGCTCGTGATCGCCGGGCTGCACGAACTTTCGGAAAACGGCGTCCTTCCCTCCTCCCGCCAGGAGATGGCTATTATTGGCCCGATCGTCCGCAACGATCTGTTCTTCTTCATCACGATTTTTGCCCTGGCCGCGCTCATGGTGCTGTTTGAAATGAAGAGCCGCCAGCCGGTGGAACTTCCGGAGTCCGGCGCCGCCCGCCGCAAGGCTCTCTGGACTGTCCGTAAGGAACGCCTCTGGATGGCTTCGGTCTATGTCTGCTCCTTCATCTTCATCGTGATGGTCACCGCCGGATTCATCTACGAGAAGAAGGCCAGCGCGCTCTCGCCGGCGACCGAAGTCACTTTCGTGGACGGTAAAGTCTCCATCCCGTTGAAGCAGGTTTACGACGGCGAGCTTCATCGCTTCGCAGCCAAGGAAAACGGGATTGAAGTCCGCTTCTGGCTGTATCAGAAGCCCGACGGCAAGATCGCTACCCTGTTCGACGCGTGCGAAATCTGCGGCGCGGTCGGCTTCTACAAGGGAGCGCAGGGCGTGATCTGCAAGAACTGCGCCGCGCCCATCAATCCGCAGTCGGTCGGCATGCCCGGCGGCTGCAATCCGATTCCCCTGAAAGCGCAGGTCACCGACGACGCGGTCATTGTCTCGGAGGCGGACGTAGCGGCCGGCAGCCACTACTTCGAGCAAAGATAGGATGTTCCCCCGCCTTGTTTACGAGTCGTTCCGGCGCCAGACCCGGCGCAAACTGCTGGCCGGAGTTGCCATCACGCTGGGCGTTGCGGTGGCCACGGCCATGATCGCGGTCGCCACCGACATCGGCGACAAGATCAACCGCGAGCTGCGCAGCTACGGAGCGAACCTGCTGGTCACGCCGCAGGAAGACACGCTGGACGTAGAAATTGGCGGCGTGAACCTGAAGCCGCCCAGCGACGGCGCCTACCTGAACGAAGCCGATCTACCCAAGATTCGCGGCACATTCTGGCATCACAACATTGTTGGCTTCTCGCCCATGCTGCCGGTTACCGTGAAACTCGGCACCGGACAGGGCGCGCAAGACGCGACGCTGGTCGGCACGTATTTCAACAAGTCTCTGTCGTTCGGCAAAGACGACTTCACCACCGGCGTGAAGATTACGAATCCGTGGTGGAAACTTTCGTGTGGCGCCGGGTCTTCGACCCGGCCAGGGCCAGTGCCAGACTCGTCTGCCTGCGGCTGGCCCGATGACAATTCGCAGAATATCCTCCTCGGCGAACGCCTCGCCACGAAACTCGGCAAGGAACCCGGCGACACGCTCGAAGTTTCCGGCCGCCGCTTGACCATCTCCGGCATTCTTTCCACCGGAGCCGCCGAAGACGACCAGATCGTCGCGCCCCTCGCGGTCGCGCAAGAGATCCTTGGCAAGCCAGGCGCCGTGCGCCGCCTCTATGTCAGCGCGATGACAAAGCCCGAAGACGCGCTCGCCGTCCGCGATCCGAAAACCATGACGCCCGAGGTGTACGACCGCTGGTACTGCTCGCCGTATGTGCAGTCAATCGCGTATCAACTTCAGGAAGTCATCCCGCACTCGCACGCCGAGCAGATTCGCCAGGTCGCGCAAAACGAAGGCACGGTTCTGTCGCGCATCAAGGGACTGATGCTCCTGGTCACGTTCGCGGCGCTTTTCGCATCGGCTCTAGCAGTCTCTGCGGCGATGGCGACCGCCATCTACGAGCGTCGTGTGGAAGTTGGGCTGATGAAGGCTCTGGGCGCGGGCAACCTTGTCGTAGCTGCCCTGTTTTTTGCGGAGGCTCTGCTGCTTGCCCTCATCGGCGGCGTCACCGGATTTGCCGCTGGTTCGCTGCTTGCCCGCCAGATCGGCCGCTCCATTTTCAATTCGCAGATTTCCATTGAGCCCGTGCTCTTCCCCATCATCCTGGCGATAGCCATTTTCGTGACCTTCGCCGGAAGCGCCGCCGCTATCCGTCGCGCCGTGAAGTTCGATCCCGTGTTCGCCCTGCGAGGTGAAGCATGAGCACCAATCCGAACACGGTGCACACACCGCAACAGGTCGCCGAGCGCCGCACCAAGGGGCCGCACACTTCGATGTTCGTACGCATGCTGATCCGAGCCGCCGTCCTTCGCCGCGGACGCGCCGCCTCCGCCCTGTTCGCCATGGTCGTCGCTACCGCCGTCACGACTGCGATGATGAATCTCTACGTGGACGTGCAAGCGAAACTCCGCACCGAATTTCGCAACTACGGCGCGAACGTAGTGGTGGTCGCCAAAGACGGCCAGGCGCTTCCCGCAGACGCACTCACAAAAGTAGAATCCACACTCGGTCCGAAGACCCTCGCAGTTCCCTTCGCCTACGCCGTTGCCCGCACCAAAGACGGACGCTCCGTAGTCGTGGTCGGCACCGACTTCGCCCGCGCCCGCCAGCTCAATCATTGGTGGAAGGTGAGCCACTGGCCCGCTGCGCAAAACGAAGCTCTCGTCGGCATGCGCGCCGACTCCGCTCTCAACCTGGACCGCAAGCCCTTCGAACTCAGCTTCCAGGGACACACCATCGAACTTTCGCCCACCGGCCTTCTCCAAACTGGCGCGGGCGAAGACAGCCGTATCTACATCGACCAATCCGTATTTCAGAATTGGACTGGTTTCGCGCCATCAACGCTCGAAATTGCGGTGACCGGCCCAACCGAAGAAATCGAGCAAAGCATGAAACAACTCGCGGCCGCCCTGCCTACCGCTGACGTCCGCCCCGTGCGGCAGATCATGGAAGGCGAAGCGAACGTGCTGAACAAAACGCGCGCCACGCTCTACGCCGCAGCCACGATGATCGTGCTGACGTCCGCGCTGTGCGTACTTGCCACGCTGATCGGATGGGTCTTTGACCGCCGCCGCGACTTCGCCATCATGAAGGCCCTGGGCGCATCCGAACGCCTGGTCAACGGATTCTTTGCCGCCGAAGCCGCCGCGCTCGGCGTGATCGGCGCGGTGCTCGGCTTCGCCATCGGCATCGGCGTTGCCGTCTGGATTGGGCGCGTCAACTTCCACGCGCCGGTGGTTCCGCGCTTTAGCGTGTTCCCATACGTGCTCGCCGGCAGCGTTGCCGTGGCGCTCATCTCGGCCATCCTGCCCATCGCATTGTTGCGCCGTGTGCAGCCCGCGATCATACTGAGGGGAGACTGAAATGATTCAACTCAAGGGCGTCACCAAGAGTTATCCCGCGAAGGCCGAAGAAAGCAACGGCGGCCTGATCCGCGCGCTCGACAACATCTCGCTCTCGATCGCAGCTGGCGAGTGGGTGGCCATGATGGGCCCCTCGGGAAGCGGCAAGAGCACCATGGTGAACCTGATCGGCTGCCTCGATCGCCCCACCAGCGGCGAGATCTGGCTCGACGGAGAAAACGTCGCCAGCTTCAGCCCCTCGGACCTGAACCGCGTGCGCGCCGAGAAGATTGGCTTCGTCTTCCAGCAGTTCCATATGATCCCCTACCTGACTGCTGTCGAGAACGTCATGCTGGCGCAATACTTCCACAGCATGACCGATGAGAAAGAAGCGCTCGACGCGCTCGAACGCGTTGGGCTCAAAGAGCGTGCGTATCACCTGCCCTCGCAACTCTCCGGTGGCGAGCAGCAGCGCGTCTGCATCGCCCGCGCCCTGATCAACGACCCCAAGATCGTGCTCGCCGATGAGCCGACCGGCAACCTGGATGCCTCGAACGAAGAAATCGTCCTGCGACTGCTGCGCGAGCTTCACCAGCAGGGACGCACCATCGTCATGGTGACGCACGACCCGGTGGTTGCCCGCCTGGCCGACCGCCGTGTGGAGTTGCATCACGGCAAAATCGCCGCCCAGGAAGTTTTTGCGATGGCCGACGAAGAGCAGTTTGACGAGATCCTGGAAGAGTTATTCGTTCTCCAGGAATATGGCGAGATTGCGGAGAGCGACCGCATGGAAGTCCACGGCGCGCTGCCCGTTTCGATTGCGCTGGAAAAATTGAGCGACCTGGAACTGGTGACCACGCGCCCGCATCCGCCCGAGCCGCACGATCACAAGCCCTTCGTGAATCCCTGCCACGACGCACTGAAGCCCGCCGGAGTCTCCGTCGGCGATGGCTCGCTGATCGTGGAACTCACTGCGCGCGGCCAAAAGCGCGCCGCCGACATCATCCGGCGCCATCGGCTGGCTGAGCGCCTCTTTACCGACTCGCTCGCCATGGACAGCGAGACTGAAATCGAGCAGCAAGCCTGCAAGTTCGAGCACATTCTCTCGTCCGAAGCCACCGACAAGATCTGCTCATTCCTTGGCCATCCCCGCACCTGCCCGCACGGATCGCCGATTCCGCCGGGGCCGTGTTGCGGAAAACAGGCAGAGACGGCGCGCACGTCGGCTGCGCTCTCGCGTCAGCAATAGTTGTTTTGGGAGTGGAGTAAGGTCCGCATCTCTTGGGATTGTCATCCTGAACGAAGCGAAAGACCTGCCATTTTGCGCCACCCGAAGGTCTTGGAAACGCGTTCTAGCGCGAGTTCAGACCCAGTTGCGTAATGGGCGACTTCAAACTTCCCAACGACATTCCCATCTTCTGCGCCACATCCGGCAAGTACTTCTGCAGTTCAGACAATACTTGCCATGCCTGGGCTTCACTCAGATACTTCCCGAAGCGAGTTTTCTTCCAGCCCGCCTTGCACTCAAGAGCACACTCGCCTTGGTGGTCATCGTCTGGCCGCCATGAGAGCTCACTGCACTTGTCTAGCGAATAATGGCGAACCCGCTCCCAGCCAAAATACCTGGTGCGGATCGTCAGACCGTCCGGACCGAACTCGATGATCTCGGAACCGGTCATTTGGTAGGACAAGTCGGCCACGACGGCGATCGACACGAAAACCATGATCGCCCTCGATAAAAGTGAGCTACTAGTCCAAGAACCAAACTGTGTCCACACGACCCAAGCAGAACCCAATCCGTCCAGACAGAGGCGGAGGAGATTAAGCTCGTGCTCGACGGTCACCCGAAGAACACCAGAGATGTACGCGACTTCCGTTTTCGCACTCATCCGGAAGAATTTCTCGAGGTCCACGCTGAAACCCTCTCGCCCTACCCCGGCCTGATAAACAACTGAACGTCACTTTCTTCCAAAGAATTTCCCCACTCCCACCCGCACCTGCACCGTGTTGATGCCCGAATTCGGCGTAGCCAGCCCAGCATTGGAGATATGCATATACCGCACTTCAACCGTCCAAGCGTGTTTGCCCAAGAAATGTGCCCCCAACGCCGCCGACGACGTGAAATTCACGCTCGAAGTTCCCGTCGGCACTTCATGGGAGGTGAACAGTGTCCCGCCATTCAGTTCCAGATAAGGCTGCACGTTGCCCCGCGTGGCGAAAATCCATTTCAGCCCGAGCGGGTTCAATCCTGCTCCATACGCGACGTTCTGGGGCTGGAACACGACAAACGCGGGCACGGCATCGACGGCATACTCGAATCGGCCCTTAAGGAAGCCCGGGCCGTGCGGGGAGGTCAGGACCCATCCATAGCGCACACCGAGGTTCCATACGCCGGTGTTCGACGTTCCACCCGCCACCGAATGCCCGCCCCCGGTCCAGACCTGAACCTCGTGGCCGCCCTCTTCGGGACGCTGCTGCGCCATCAGTGGGGTCAATATCCCCAAAACACAAACCGCGATCCACAGAGTGCGTGTCATAAGTTGTACGTAGAGTTAAACACGAAACGATACGCGAACCGGCCTCCGGAAACAAATTGTGTGCGGTTAAAGGCTTTCGGTTCTCGTTCAGTCGTTCGAAAATCTTTAACCGCAGAGATCGCAAGGAAAGACCGCAAAGAACGCGGAGTTGCAGCATCAATCAACTTGGGCACTACCCGCTATTAACCCCACCTCTTCAATCTCACAGCCCCAGGCCGCCATCCACCACCAGGATCTGCCCCGTGATGAAGTGCGGCGCCGTCGCGAAAAACATTACCGCTGCCGCGATCTCGTCCGCCGTTCCATTCCGCCGCATGGGCGTCTCCTTCGACATGCGCCGCATGAACGCCGCCGCCGACTTCTCTCCCAAGTCGATCATTCCCGGAGCCACGGCGTTCACGGCGATCTCCGGCGCCAGTGCTTTGGCCATCACCTTGGTCAGCATGTGCAGCGCCGCCTTCGACGAGCAGTAGTGCGCATGCGTCGCCCACGGACGCAATCCGCCCAGCGACCCCATGTTGATGATTTTCCCTTTTCGTTTCCGGAGATAGGGCAATGCCTCGCGCGACACCAGGAATGGCCCCCGTACGTTCGATGCAAAAATCGCATCCCACTGCGCGACCGTCAGTTTTGCAAACTTTACTGTCTCGTAGTTGGCGGCGTTGTTGACCAGCACATCAATTCCGCCCAACTGGCCGGCAACCTCCTTGACCATCTCGTGTACGCTCCGCTCGTCCGCGACATCGCAGCGGACGGCCAGCGCCTCCACGCCTCGATCCGCCAGTTCGGCAACCAGCGAGCGGGCCGACCGCTCCGACTCACGATAGGTGATGGCCAAGTTGGCGCCATTTTCTGCGGCCGCCAGCGCCGTCGCGCGCCCCAGTCTTTTCGCGGCGCCGGTTACAAGAACGATTTTCCCCGCCAGCGGTCGCCCGTTCTTTGTCATGCCGGGATTTTACGCCCTTCGTGCCTTGGAATCGCCCCCTGGAAACTGCTACACTCCCCCTCCTATGACGGAACCTCGGGAAGTTGTGGTTTATTCCCGCAAGGGATGTCATCTCTGCGAGATCGTCAAGGAGAGCCTGGTCAAACTCCACAAACGTGGCGGCTTCAACTGGCGCGATGTGGACGTGGACTCCGACGCCGATCTGCGCCGCCTCTACAACGACCAGGTCCCCGTCGTCTTCATCAACGGCCACAAGGCCTTCAAGTACCGCATGGACGAGCAGGAATTTCTCCGCAAGCTGGCGAGTTAGCTTTTAGCGGTTTCCCCCCGTGATCCCCGTGTCCTCTGTGGTTAAGATTTTTGGCGTTCTCAGTTGGTTCCGCCGCTTCTGCCTTCTGCAATCCTCCCCGACCCGATACAATCTCACCCGCATGCTTCGCACCCAGCTCTACGCCGATCCCACTGGCCGTTTCGTCCACGATGTTGTTCTCGAAAGCTGCCGCCGCAATCCCAACAAGCGAGCGTTGCTCGATACTTCCTGCAATCGCCGGTTCACCTACGCCGAATATGGAGACCTGGTCGAATCGCTGGCGCGTGGCTTGGTCGCTGCTGGCCTCGCCCCCGGAGAAGTCGTTGCCATCTTCCTTCCCAACTCCTGGGAGTTTGCCATCACCTATCACGCCGCCACGCTCGCAGGAGGAATTCCCACCCTGCTCAATCCCGCGTACCGCGAACGCGAGGTCCGTTATCAGATGGAATGCTCGGCGGCCACTTTCCTGATCACGGATGGCCCCCTGCTCGAAGGCATCAACCTCGCTGGGCTCCCGGACTTGCGCCGCGTTTACACCACGCGTAACCCGCGTCCAGACACAGAAGAGTTCGCAGTTCTGTTGCGTCCGAGCTCTGCTTCGTTCCCAGGACTGCATGCGGATTCCAGGCAGACCCTTGCCGCTCTTCCCTTCTCCAGCGGGACGACCGGACTGCCCAAGGGCGTGATGCTTTCGCATTCCAACCTGGTGTCGAACGTTTACCAGATGCTCGGCCCCGGCGGGACGCCTCTCTTGCAGGACGACGTCATGCTCTGCTTCCTGCCGCTCTACCACATCTATGGCTTGACGGTCGCCCTCACTCTCCCGCTCACTCTGGGCGCGACGCTGATCCTGATGCCCCGCTTCGACATCAAGAAACTCTGCGCGCTCCTCACGGAAGAAGGCGTCACCATGATGCCGATGGTCCCGCCGGCCATCAACGCACTCTGCCAGGCCGCGGAAGCCGGGATGTTTCCCAAGGACCACCGCGTCCGCTGGATCAAGTCCGGCGCCGCTGCGCTCGCTCCCGAACTTGCCCGCCGCCTCAGCGATCTCACCGGCATCGCAGTCAACCAGGGATACGGCATGACCGAAGCGTCGCCCGTCACCCACGTCGGCTACATCGCGCCGCCTGAGATGAACCGTCCCGCCTCCATCGGACAGCCGCTGGCGCTCACCGACTGCCGCATCCTCGATCTGAACGACAAGGAAGTTCCACACGGCGAACCCGGTGAACTGGTCATGCGCGGACCGCAATTCATGCTCGGATACTGGAAGGACCCGCAAGCGACCGCTGCCGTTCTGCGCGATGGCTGGTACTACTCCGGCGATATCGTTCGGACCGACGCGGACGGCTTCTATTACGTTCTCGACCGCCGCAAAGAAATGATCAAGTACAAAGGATTCCCGGTCGCCCCGGCGGAAGTGGAATCCGTGCTCTTGGAACATCCCGCGGTACGCGACTGCGGCGTAGTCGGCAAGCCCGACGACGCTGCCGGAGAAATTCCCTGCGCTTTCGTCGTGCTGCGCGAGGGCTTCGCGGCCTCCGACGCACTCGACAAACAACTCCGTGATTTCGTCGCCGACCGCCTTGCCCACCACAAACAGCCGCGCGAAATTCGTTTTGTGGAAGCCCTTCCACGCACGCCGTCGGGCAAGATTCTGCGCCGCGAATTGCGCGCCAACTTCTCTTGAAAGCCAAGGCCCACTCCTCCCTGCGGAAAAGTGGGCCCCTTGTTCGGCAGAACTGCATTGCCTATTTCGTTTCGCCCGTTTTCAGGATCTCGTACACCACGTTCTGGCCGTGCTGCCGGGTAAAGAACCCGCGCGCGCCTTCCAGGTTCTGGATGGTTCCCGGTTGCTCCGCCGGGTCGGTGCTTCCATTGGAGACATGAAGCCCGGTTGGCTCATTGTCACCTTTGACCGCCGCAATCGCGTCGCGGCCCAGGGCCAGGAAGCGTAGCGGCGGTTCCGATCCATCCGTCGTGTAGGACCAGATCGAATCCAGCGTGTTGAGCTGGGAATGCAGGCCATCCCCGCGATCTTCGGCGGCGATCAAAGTGTGATCGTCGGCGAAGCTCAGGTTGTCGAATGAAGACTGTTCAGCCGTCCCCAGCACAAAGATGGAGAGCTGGCCGCTGTTGCGGTCCGTGTTGAGGTCAACCCGGAAGATAGAACCCCATGCCCCACGCTGGGCCAACGCCGGAACGTTACCCGAATCCGAGTTCGTGTCGCCGGTCGGACAGAAGTAGAACGTCTGATAGCCCGACCCGGGGAGGTACTGTAGATTCTCCGGCCGCTTAAAGGGCGTCGCGCCCGCCGCCTTAGCTAGTGCGTTCGCGTCGAAGCCCGCCGTTCCATCCACTGCTGTGTCATGTACTGTTACCCACTGCACCGGATACGACGTGCCCGGTGTGTGCAGCCGCAACTGATTCACGCTGAATACGTCGCCCACTGGATCGTCGGCGTGGAAAACGACCGCACTACCGTCAATCATTACTTGCAGCGCCTGCAACTTGCCACCCTTGGAAAGGTCGGTGGGGTCGTACGGAACCAGCCGGTACACGAAGGAGTTCGGCTGCCGTGCTGCCTTGGGGCTGTTCGGATCGTTCGGATCGACGTTTACGCTCTTGCCCCCGATGTCCTCTGCCAGGATCAGGTTCCCTTGGTCGTCGGGATGAATTCCCTCAAAACCCTTCACTCCAAGAGTGCCATCCAGAGTCCTGGGGTTTGGCGGCCAAGTCTGGTTAATCTCGATAACACCGCCTCCGTCTTCTTGCGTGAACAGCAGCGTCTTGGTGAACGGGTTGTAGGTGGAGCCATCAATCGCGTTTAAGCTCGTTACCCCACCTCCGCCTACCGGTGTCAGGAGCGTGATTCTGTGGGCCTTATTCTTGACATCAAGGTTGATACGCGTAAGGTAGGCGAGATTGCCCTGATTTTCGTGCCCCTGAAACAAGAAGTGCCGTCCGTAGTCGATTCCCGGGACCGGCCCACCGGGGTTGCTGTCGAGAACCACATACAGATTCTCGTCCGCTTCGGTAAGAGTCCCATCGGTCAGCACTCCAAACTTTGTGATCGGGCCGGATGGATTTTCCAGCGGCGACGTGCCAGTGACAATCTGCTGGAGTTTGAATCCTGACGCAACTGTCGATGCCGGATGACCTACTTTCTTGTGGGCGTGAGCAACGCCGGTGGTGATCGGCCCGATGCCAAGCTGGCCGAACGCAAGAGGTGCGGCTAGCCCTAAGACCAGGCCGAGCCTCAAAGACATGCCATGAACACTGCGCATACGTAGTCCTTTCCCATTCATCGTCGAGACTTGACTGTCGCGGAGTTAGGGGTACAGCCAGTTACTGAGGTGGAGGGTAGTGGGTCAGAGTTGCGGCAGTGTTGCAGCAGAGTTAAGGCCGTGTGAAATTCATTCGGAGCTCTGGACGCAGCTGTGGATTTCCGCAGGTGACGTCGATGACGCTTGCGTTCCCGAACCGGTCGCAGTGTAAGATATTTTTGTTGTGACCCTCACCCGCTTTGTCACCAAGTCCGCCTTCCGCAACAAACGCCGCAGCCTGCTGACGGTTGCCAGCATCGCGTTCTCCCTGCTCCTGCTCTGCATCATGCTGACCGTCTGGCGCAGCTTTTACATTGACAAGGGCGCTCCCGATTCCGCACTGCGCATCATGACCCGGCACAAGGTCTCGCTCGCCAACTTCCTTCCCATCTACTATCGCGACAAAATGCGTACCGTGCCGGGCGTTGTCCACGTCGTCCCCATGACCTGGTTTGGCGGCAAGTACAAAGACGACAAACCGGAAAACTTTTTTGCCCAGTTCGCCACTGATCCCGAAGAGTACTTCGACGTGGCCGCAGACAAGAGCATGCCGCCCGACCAGCTTGCAGCCTGGAAGAAGGACCGGGCCGGCTGCGTCGTCGACGTCGACCTTGCCCGGAAGCACAACTGGAAAATCGGGGACCGCATCACCCTGCAGGGCACCATCTTCCCTGCCAACCTCGACCTGACCATCCGCGGCATTTACACGATTGATCCGCCCTCCAGCAATCTCTACTTCCACGCCAAGTATTTGGAGGAGTCCGTCTCCTGGTTCAAGGACTCTGCCGGCTTCTACTTCACGCGGGTGGATACCCCTGAGAACATGCCCAGGGCCGCCCGCGCCATTGACGACATGTTCCACGGCACGCCCGTTCCCACCAAGAGCGAGAGCGAACAGGCCTTCCGGCTCGATTTCATTGCCACGCTTGGTAACGTCAAGGCGTTCATCCTGAGTATCTGCGGGGCGGTCGTGTTCACAACTCTCCTGGTCTGCGCCAACACCATGGCCATGTCCATCCGCGAACGTACCCGCGAGGTGGCTGTCCTCCGCACTCTCGGCTTCACCCGCGAGGCCATTCTCAAGCTGCTGCTTAGCGAATCCATCGCGATTTCTCTGATCGGTGGTGTGGTCGGCATTTTTCTTGGGACGATTCTGATCAAAGCCATGTCGCGACCCGGCATCGGCATGCCCGTCTCCATGCACATGACGCTGGCCACTGCCGGTGTGGTCATGCTGGTGGCCGGTCTGGTGGGACTGATCAGTGGACTCATCCCTTCTTATCGCGCCTCGAACCTGGGCATCGTAGACGCCCTGCGCTACATCGGATAGGGCGCGGGGTTCTCACCCTGTCGCGTGATTGCAGTCACTGCTTTTTTCAAAGACGGAGAGTATAAGAAAAGCAGATCGCATCTCCCGCCTAGAGGAGGACGTGTCATGGCGACTTCCCAGGCAAACATCGCTGCGTCTTTCAAGACAATCCTGTTTGCAACCGATTTCTCATCTTCTTCGCAAGCTGCACTTCCGTACGTGGTAAGCCTTGCCCACCGCTTTGCTTCCAAGGTAATCGCGGCGCACGCCGTAGCGCTCGAGCCACTGGCCGGCATCACTCCCGCGCCGCCCGCGCCCGCAATCGATCTCGAATGGCAGGACGCAAAAGAGGGAATGCAGGCATTCCAAGACACCCAGGTATTCACCGGGTTGCGCCACGAGTTCATACTGGAACGAGGGGACCCGATGGGGGTCATCTCCGACCTGATCAAGAACGAGGCTGTAGACCTGGTGGTGCTGGGAACACACGGCCGAAAGGGACTCCGCAAGCTTTTTGCCGGCTCCGTTGCAGAAGAGATCTTCCGCACGGCAACTTGCCCGATCCTGACCGTAGGGCCGGGCGCCGAGTCTGGCCCGCCGCAGGACTGGAAACCGAGTCTGGTTCTCTTTGCCACCGACTTTTCGCGCGGGTCGCTCCATGCACTCCCCCTCGCAGTTTCGTTCGCCGAAGAAAACCAGGCCGCGTTGCTGCTGCTGCACGTGGTGCCGCTCGTGCCTTGGGAACAACAGCCTGAGATGGCTCAGGATTATGAGCAACGGTTGAGGAAGCTGATTCCCGAGGACGCCGCGCACCGCGGCAAGATCGAATGTGCGGTTCGTTTTAATCTGGCTGCACCCGGAATCCTCGCCGTCGCAGAAGAAAAGCAGGCCGGCTTGGTCGTACTGGGGGTGCACCGTGCCGTTCTGCCCAGACTCGACTCGCATGTGCCGTGGAGTACGGCCTACGAAGTCGTTAGCAACGCGCACTGTCCGGTGCTGACAGTTCGCGGATAAGACATGGCCCCTCGCCGGGGGACACTGCGGCGAGCGGGGAGGACCCTATGCAGTTGCATTTCTTGCCCAGTGAACTCGATCTGCTGGCGGATATACTCCTGAGCCAGGGCGGCCATGATCGCTTGCTGGATCAGGTTTTGACCCGCCAGATCCACGTCGATCTCGACGAACTCGATCAGTTGCAGGAGATTCTAATTTTCCAGAAGCACATGGTTGGCAAGGAGGTTGTCCGCTGCGCGGACCCAGCGAGGAAGAAACTTCTGGAGGCGCGCTATTTGCAGCTGGATTCCATGCTCGAGAAGGTCAGCGAGGCTTGTGCCATGCTTTGAAGGCTCTCGAATCTGCCTCCCGGTGCTACACTCGCTTTCGATGCGGACGGACATCCTCCCCCTCTGCGACAAGCACTACCGCACCATGGAACCCCTGCTCGCTCCCTACAGTGCTGACCGGTGCATCGATTTCTTCCGCTGCACCGAAAAATTCTGCCACCGCTGCTTCGGCGAGCGCGTGGGCTACGTTACGCCCCAGCGCGACCTGGCGCCCGTTCTCACCACCGGCCAGCCCGAGTGCGAGCGTCACGCCCGGCCCATGTTCATCATCAGCCTCGACCGGCAGCATAACCGCGTCACCTTCGCCTGCCCCGAACCGGACTGCCACGAGCGCATCGTGCGGACATGACGCCGCGTAACGCCGGCGCCCGCTCCGCGGGGTAGTGCCTCTCCCGTGTCACTCCTGACCCGCTCCGTATCCGGGCAGACACGACCCTCGCCCCTTTGGGATCACCGGCTGGTTGAGGACCCCTGCAATCAAGCGTTTGGGCGGCCGTCCTCGGAGCAAAACCGGCAAACAATTTGCAAGGACGAAAGAGAACGAGATTGAGGGGCGGGAGCCAAGTTTTTCATTGTCTATTCTTTGTTGTACAAAGTACATTATATTACAATACCCAAGGAGGTATCGCTTTGATTCGCCACATTGCAGCGCTCATTTTCATTTTCGTGTGCACAACGATCGCCTGGATGATCCTCGGTTCCACCATCATGGACCGCTCCCGCACCAGCGACGAGCGACTCGAAGGGCACGTCGCTTCTACCTGGGGGACCCCCCAGATACAGGCCCCGCCCACCGCGAGCTTTTCCTGGTGGGAGACGGTTCGTGTCAAGACACAGGACAATGGCAAGGACATTGTGCGCGACGAAAAGGTCGAGCGCACAAGCTACTTCCCTCTCGACGCGACCGCGGTCAACGTCAAGCTGAACCTTGACCATCGCCAGAAAGGCTTGCTCTGGTACAGCACGTACGTCGTGGATTTCGCTGGCGATTACAACTTCCACAATGACGTTACCGTGCCCCGCACAATTACTCTTCGCTTGCCGCTCCCCGCGGAAAAAGCCCTCTATGACGGACTAATCATGACCTTCAACGGGCAACAGGTCCCGGTCTCAACCGATGCCGGCGGCGCGGTAGCCACCCTTGACCTCACGCCCGGCGAACCGGCGGCCCTTCACGTTGCCTATCGCTCCCAGGGCATGGGCAGCTGGCGTTACAAACTCGCTGACGGTGTAGCCCAGGCGCACAACTTCGACCTCGTCATGCAAACCAATTTCACGGACATCGACTTCGCCGACGACACTCTCTCTCCCACGGCAAAGAAACTCATCGGCAACGGCTGGGAACTGACGTGGCGATATTCGGACCTTGTATCTGGTTTTCAGATCGGTATGGACATGCCCGAGAAGCTCCAACCCGGCCCGCTCGCCGGGCAGATCAGCTTTTTCGCCCCCGTATCCCTGTTTTTCTTCTTCTTCCTGATGTTCATCATCACGGCCTTGCGCGGTATCGACCTTTACCCCATGAACTACTTCTTCCTCGCGACCGCGTTCTTTGCCTTCCACCTCTTGCTGGCGTACCTCGTCGACCACATGTCCATCCACGCGGCGATGGTAATCTCCTCCGTTGTTTCCATCATCCTGGTGGTGAGTTATCTGCGACTGGTGGTGGGCATGCGCTTTGCCGCACTGGAGGCTGGAACCGCTCAACTCATCTATCTGGTGGTGTTTTCCTACGCGTTCTTCTGGAAAGGCTTCACCGGCCTCACCATCACCGTCATTTCCGTGATCACGTTGTTCGTGGTGATGCAAGCCACGGGCCGGATCCGCTGGTCAGAGAAATTCCGGAAGCCGGCAGAGATTCCCCGCAACCCCAAATAACTTGAGCATCGGCGGACGGGTCTCGGACCCGTCCCTCCCACCCTTCAGAATCGCGACGGTCTATTTTCGCAATCCGATTTCTCAGTTCCCACTTCTGCGGTCGCCTTACTCTCCAATCAGCCATCGGAACTGCGCCTCGCTCAGCGGCACCACGCTCAGCCGGCCCTGCCGCACCAGCGGAGAATCGGCAAACAATTTGTGGGCTTTGACATCCGCCAGCGTCTTCGGCTGGGCGATGGCCTTTCCAACCTTGATCTTCACCTGCGGAGTTTTCGGGTCGCTGGCGTCCACCGACACCACCGACGCCGTTCCCACCGCGCTCTTCTCATCGCCGGTGTGATAGATCACGAGCCGTTCACCCGGCTTCATGCCGCGCAGGTTCTTCACCGCCACGGGATTCGTAACTCCATCCCAAATCGTTGTCTTCTCCCGTTCGAGATTCGTGAACGAGTACACGCTCGGTTCCGTCTTCAATAAATAGTCCATGGAAATGTATTGTAATTACGAAGCCCTACGCCGTCTCGCGCTTCGCCACGCTTTCCAGCCCCCGTTCCTTCACTTCAGCCTCGCGGATCTTGAACTTCTGAATCTTCCCCGTCACCGTCATCGGGAACTGCTCCACAAAGCGGATATGCTGCGGAATCTTGAAATACGCGATCTGCCCCTGGCAGAATGCTCGTACTTCTTCCTCGGTTGCCGTCTCGCCAGATTTCAGCCGAACCCATGCCAACACCACCTCGCCCAACCGCTCATCGGGCAGCCCTACCACCTGCACTTCGGATACTTTTGGATGGGTATAAAGAAACTCTTCAACCTCCCGTGGATAGACATTCTCTCCACCGCGGATGATCATGTCCTTCGCCCGCCCGGTCAGGTGAATATATCCGTCCTCCCGCATCACTCCGATGTCTCCCGTGTGCAGCCAGCCTTCGCGATCAATCGTCCGGGCGGTGGCCTCGGGTTCATCGTCATAACCCTTCATCACCATATATCCACGCGCGCAGACCTCGCCTTGCTCGCCGGCCGGCACCGTGCTGTGGTCCAGTGGCGATACGATTTTCATCTCCGTACACGGCAGGGCCTTGCCAATGGTTGAGACCCGGATCTCCACCGGGTCGTCCACCGCCGACATGGTCACCACCGGCGTGCTTTCGGTCTGCCCGTATCCGATCGTCAACTCGCTGCAATGCATCTCGCACATCACGCGCTTCATGACCTCCACCGGACAAGGTGCCCCCGCCATCATTCCTGTGCGTAAGCTCGACAGATTGAAATTCTTGAACTCCGGCAGCCCCAACTCGGCGATAAACATTGCCGGCACTCCATAAAGTGATGTCGCGCCTTCCGTCTCCACCGCTTCGAGAGTCGCGCGCGCATCAAACGTCCAGTTCGGCAGGACGATCGCCGCCCCGCTCGCCAGCGCCGACATCGTCCCAATCACGCACCCGAAGCAGTGATACATGGGCAGCGGAACGCAAATCCGGTCCAGGTCGGTATAGCGCATGCCCTGCGCCAGCAGTTTGCCGTTATTGACCTGGTTGCGATGCGTGAGCATTACACCCTTCGGCACGCCGGTCGTACCCGAGGTGTATTGAATGTTGGCAACATCCTCGGGCTGAATCGATACGCTGATCTCGCTCTTAGCCCGCAGAAACTCGTCCCAAGCGGGCGTCCCGAAAACCACGACGTGTTCGAGCGGCAGCGTCTGGCCGTGCCGGGCTTCTTCGAGAATGCGCGCGTACTCGGCACGGCTGTCGCGTTCCCATAGGAAGATCGCCTTCATGCGCGACTTGCGCAGGGTGAATGCCAGTTCCTGCGTGCGGTAGGCAGGATTGACATTTACCAGGATCGCTCCCGCCCGCGCGCAACCCAGGTGAAGCATCACCCACTCGACGCAGTTGGTGGACCACAGGCCAACTCGATCTCCGGGCCTGATCCCGAGCGACCACAATCCGCGCGCGACGCAATCGGCCAGATCACGCAGTTCACTCCACGTGTGCCGTTTCGATTGATGACGGGAAACCAGGGCCAGGCAATCGCCCCAGCGTTCAACGGTCTGATTGAGCACCTGCCCGATCGTCTTCTCCCAGAGCGGCTCATCCGGACCACGCGAGTAGCTCAGCATCCTGACGCCCTCCACGCTTGGCGGGGTTTATCTCTGCGGTCTGACTTCTTGCTTCTGCAATCTGCCGGAACTGGGCTGAAATCTTACGGAGGGGCGTGGGGCAAGTCAATGAAGGCGGGCCAATTCCGGCGGAAGGAAAGGGGGCGCCCAAAGCCGACACTTCATTGAATCTCGCGAAGAACGTTAGAAGGGCAATTGTCGTTCCCTGTGGGATGTTCTCTGAGGCATCGAAACGACCGGCGCTTTTACTTCTGCAATCTGACTTCTCACTTCTGCCTTTTCCTACGCCGTCCCCGTATTCGCCAATGCTTCCACCGCTTCCCAGGTGGTGGGAAATGTCACGAAGACTTTCTTGACGTTGGTGATCTCCAGCACCTTGGACACCCGAGCCGTCATGCCCGTCAGTACCAGGCACCGTCCGGTTTTCTGATGAGACACCTGCGCGCTCACCAGCGACCCCAGCCCCACTGAGTCAATGTACGGCACGTTCGCCAGGTCGAGGATCATCGTGTCGGCATCCTCATTGCGCACGGCTCGTTCGAAATGCAAGGCGGTCTCGATGGTGATCGGCCCGCGCAGCAGCAATACTCTCTGCCCGTCCGTTACCCCCGCGAATCGTTCCACTACCAGCTCTGGCGAACCCATGGCAGCCGATTGTAGGGCACGCGGAACCGTCTGTCATCTCACTTCCCGCCCAGATCGGGCTTCCCGACAGCCTTCCCGGCGAGTCCAGTGCCAGCCCCGCCATTCGTCCGGCAAGAAAAGGGGCCGCGCTCCAGTCTGTTACGAAACACTAGGCGGCCAAAGTAAGGAATGAGAAGATGCTCTCGCGGAAGCGAGGGCATTTTTCATGGGGTACATCCGGGGCGAAGCGCGGGAGCAGGTGACGATGTTCCCG
>Ga0182021_10001974_pt1 | contig 23867 bp, 18 predicted proteins | sample 612E3MmetaG_FD_120493 | JGI IMG/M metagenome (GOLD analysis project Ga0182021, IMG submission 120493) | Permafrost microbial communities from Stordalen Mire, Sweden - 612E3M metaG (Illumina Assembly) | ecosystem: Environmental > Terrestrial > Soil > Wetlands > Permafrost | place: Sweden... | reverse complement strand
GCCCAACCCATCTCCCACAGGATGCGCACGATGCCCTGTCCCGCCCGGCGGAGGGCGAGGGGATCCTTGGAGCCACTGGGGATGAGGCCCACGGCGAAACACCCGGCGACGGTGTCGAGCTTGTCGCAAAGGGACAGCAGGCAGCCCAGGGGGGTGGAAGGGATCGCGTCGTCGGCGGCCACGGGCCGGTACTGCTCCTTCACGGCCATCCACACTTCCTCGTCGGCGCCCTCATGCCTGAGGTACTCGCCACCCATGATGCCCTGGAGCTCCGGGAACTCGCCGACCATCAAGGTGCGCAGGTCGCACTTCGCCATGCGGGCAGCCTCCAGGGCCCGGTCGATGTGGTCGTCATCGTCGGAAAGCCTTGTGGCCAGGGCCTTGACGAGGGCCACCACCCGGCCGGTCTTGTCGTAGTAGCTCCCCAATTCCCGCTGAAAGGTGAGCGCCTTCAGTTTTTCCAACCGCTCGGAGAGCGGGTGCTTGCGGTCCTCGGCGAAGAAGAAGCGGGCGTCGTAGAGCCGCGCCTTCAGCACCCACTCGTTGCCGGCCTTCACAAAGCCTTCGGGATCATCCGGGCGGTTGGCGGCGGTGAGGAAGAGGGGCAGCAGCTCTCCCTTTGCATTCGCAATGCAGAAGCTCTTCTGGTGCTCGCGGAGGCTGGTGACCAGGACCTCCTTGGGCAGTTCCAGGAAGTTGGCCGGGAAATCGCCGCGCAGGATCTTGGGGAACTCCACGATTTCCGCCAGCGTATCCAGCAGCTCCGCGTCGGCCACCACGTGGCCACCCGCTTCGGCGGCCAATGACTCCAACTGCTGGGCGATGCGGGTCCGGCGGACGTCCACGCTGACGACGACACCCGCAGCCTCCAGGGCCGATTCGTAGCCCTCAGGCGTGGCGATGAGCACCGGCTCGGGGTGCTGGCGGTGGAAGAGGCGATGGCCCCAGGTGGTGTTCGTGGCCGAAACGCCATCCACCATGATGGGCACCACCTGTTCCCCGAAGAGGCAAAGGATGTTGCGGATGGGTCGCACAAATTCGAAGTCGGACTTGCCCCAGCGCATGGCCTTGGGCACGTGCAAGCTGGCAATGAGCCCCGGCAGCGCCTCTGCCAGTAGGTCCACCGTGGGGCGGCCTTTTTTGGTGATGGTGACCATCGCGCAGGGCTCCTTTTTCCCCGCGGGCTGCTCAAAGTGCACGGCGCCGAAGTCCACCCCCCATTTCTCCGCGAACTTCAGGCCCTGGATGGTAGGTTTACCCGCCTCGTCCACGCACATGCGCTGGGGCGGACCCACCTGAGTTTCCGTCTGGTCGGCCTGGGAAACAGGAATATTCGCGAGTCGGACGGCGATCTTACGAGGCGAATAGAAAACACCCCACTGCTTATCACCCTGGAAATAGGCCGAATCACAATTGAGCCAAGTTCCCAGATGATCCTGAATTTTTCGATCGAGTTCCTCAGAGAGTGATTTGAGGAACCGCGCCGGAATTTCCTCGCAGTGCAGTTCCAGCAGGAAGGTTTTGGCGGTGCTCACTTCGCACCCCCCTTCCCGGCAGTTTCAATTGGAGTAGGTGAGCCTTCCTCATGTTCCAGGAAGGCCTTCGCGCAGCCGGATGCCAGATCCCGCACGCGCTTGATGACGCCAGGTCGCTCCGTGGTGCTCACGGCGCCCCGGGCGTCCAGCACGTTGAAGGTGTGGCTCATCTTGAGGGCCTGCTCGTAGGCGCTGAGGAAATGGTTGTGGTCCTTCAGCAGGCGCCAGCCCTCCTTCTCGAAAGCGTCGAAGAGCCTGCGGTGCAGGTCGATGTCCGCGTGCTCGAAGCTGTAGGCGCTCAGTTCGAACTCCTCCCGCTGCCGCATCTGGCCGTAAGTGACCGGGAAAACGCCGTCGTCAGTCTTCACCTCGCCGTGCACCAGGTCGAAGATGTTGTCGTAGCCCCCCAGGAACATGCAGATGCGCTCGATGCCATAGGTCAGTTCAGCGCTCACGGGGCGGCAGTCGAGTCCGCCCACCTGCTGGAAGTAGGTGAACTGGCTGATTTCCATACCATCCAGCACCACCTGCCAACCCACGCCCCAGGCGCCCAGGGTGGGCGATTCCCAGTTATCCTCCTCGAAGCGGAGGTCATGCTTCGAGAAATCGATGCCCATGGCCTCCAAGCTCTCGATGTAGAGGTCCTGCACCTTGGCGGGACTGGGCTTGAGGATCACCTGGAACTGGAGGTGCTTGTAGACCCGGAAGGGGTTCTCGCCATAGCGGCCGTCCGCCGGGCGTCGCGAGGGCTCCACATAGGCCACGTTCCAGGGCTTGCTTCCCAGGGCCCCAAAGAAAGTGAGCGGGTTCATGGTGCCCGCGCCCTTCTCCAGATCGTAGGGCTGGCCGATGAGGCAACCCCGGTCGGCCCAGAACCGCTGGAGCCGGAGGATCAGTTCCTGGATGTGCATGGAGGCCCGCCAAAACGAGCATTGTAGCGGGTTTTAACCACTTTGGTAAGCTCGTGGAATGGTCATCCGCCCTGCCCTTCCCGCCGATGCCCAGGACCTGGCGATCCTGGGGGAGCGCCTGTGGCGGGATACCTACGAGGGCCTGATTCCCTCATCTGATCTCGAACAATACTTGGTGGAGGCCTTCGGGCCGGATCGGCAGGCCGCGGAGCTGGCGGATCCGGCCTGCCGAACCTTGGTCCTCGACGAAGGCGGCACGCTCCTCTGTTATGCCTGGCTCCGGGCCAAGGGCCCGGCAGTCGAGGTCCCCTTCGAACGACCCCTGGAAGTGGCACGGTTCTACGTGGACCGGGCCCTGCACGGCACCGGGACCGCTCAGTCCCTGATGGCAGCGCTCCTGGCCCACGCGGCCTCCGCGGACCATGATGGCGTGTGGCTGCAGGTCTGGGAGCAGAATCCCCAGGCCATCCGCTTCTATGCCAAGGCTGGATTCAGAGATGTCGGGGACACCGTCTTCCTGGTGGGGTCACTGACTTACCGGGATCGGCTGCTGGTGCACAGGCTGATGGCGCAAGCGGACTGATTCCGATCTGATCCTGGTCGAGCGCGCGGTTGCCTTTCACTTGGCGATGCCCTTGGGATAGCAGAGGCCGCCGGTGATTTCGATGGTGGTGGCGTTCAGCGCTTCGTTCTCGGCGCAGTGGCCGATCAGGGAGGCGATTTCCTCGGGCGCCACCAGGCGGCCGAGGTGCATGTCCTCGAGAATCGCCTTCAGGGCCTCCTGGTTCATCCCCGTCAGCATGGGCGTGGCGGCCTGGATTTCGGGGATGGCCTGCGGCTGAAAGGGGTCGATGGCTGTCGCTCCGTCCTTGACAGGGTGCAAAAGGTTTCAGCCCCTGGAATGCGTTCTTGGGCTCCAGTCCCAGCAATCATTGGCTCGTCTCCGCCACCCCTGTAGAATCCTCGTTTCCCCGGGAAACGGAATGACCCGAAAAATCGCGCTCTTGGCCATCGGGGGGAATGCCCTCCACTCGGCATCCGCTGCGCGAATGCGCGAGACGCCAGGTCACGCTTGGAGTCCGCTATGAACCAGCGCCGGATCGCGCTCTTGGCCATCGGGGGGAATGCCCTCCTAAAAGAGAAGGAAAGCGGGCTCCAGGAGGAGCAGCTGGAGAACGCCCGGGAAACGGCCGAAATGCTGGCCCGGGTGGTGGCCGCGGGCTACTCGCTCTGCGTGGTGCATGGGAACGGTCCCCAGGTGGGCAACCTGATCATCCAGCAGGAGGCCGGCTCCGGCCAGATTCCGCCATACAGCCTGGACATCTGCGGCGCCATGACCCAGGGCTCCATGGGCTACATGCTGGAGCGCATGCTCATCAACCGGCTGCGGTTCCTCAAGATCAAGGCGCCGGTGACCTCCGTGCTCACCGAAGTGGTGGTGGATAAGGAGGACCGGGGCTTCCGGGAACCCACCAAGCCCGTGGGCCCTTTCTACCCTGAATTCCGGGCCCTCGAGCTCATGCGGTCCAAGCGCTGGAAGATGAAAGAGGACTCCGGGCGCGGGTGGCGCAAGGTGGTGCCCTCGCCCCGGCCCCTGGAGATCATTCAGTTGGATGCCATCAAGACCCTGCTGCACTCCGGCCATTCCGTGATCGCGGGCGGTGGGGGCGGCATCCCGGTGATCCGCGACGCCAGCGGCTTCCTGGTGGGGGTGGAGGCCGTCATCGACAAGGATCGCCTCAGCGCCCTGCTGGCGGCCCAGCTCGGTGCCGATCTCTTCATCATCCTCACGGGCGTGGCCAAGGTGGCCCTCGACTTCGGCAGGCCCAGCCAGCGCTGGTTGGATCGCCTCACCGCCGCCGAGGCCCGGAAGCACCTGGCGGAGGGCCAGTTTCCGGCGGGCAGCATGGGCCCCAAGATCGAAAGCGCCCTGGCCTACCTGGATGGGGGCGGCCAGGAAGTGCTCATCACCACCGCCGAGGCCTTGGCCACCGGGGATCCGGCCACCGTGGGGACTCGCATCGTGCGCGACTGAGCAGGTGGTTGCTACCTGTGATTGAAAGGGAAAAGCGGAACACCGATGAACACCGATAACTGCCGATAAACACCGAGCAAGCAGGTGGCCTGGCCCATTCGGTGGTTTTTATCGGTGTTCATCTTGTTTTTTCGGTGTTCATCGGTGTTAGTTTTTTTCTTTGTGCCCAACCCGGTGGCCACTCATTACTCATTTGTGTTCACCTGTGGCGAAACAAGGAGCCCCATGTACGCCATGATTATCTGCCGGTACCGCCGCCCGCTGTCCGAGATCGAAGCGATCACGGAAGCCCATCGCGCCTACCTCCGTACCCTCCAGGAACGGGGCATTCTGGTGGCCTCCGGGCCGTTGGATCCGCGGTTCGGCGGCCTATGGCTGGTGCGGGTCCAGGGCGAGAATCCCTTGGCCGAGCTGGATGCCCTCCGCGATGGGGATCCCTTCTGCCAGCACGGGCTGGCCAACTATGAGCTGCTTCCCTGGAAGGTCATGCAAGGCAAGGAAGGGCTCGACAAGCTTTGATCATTCCTTGATCGCGCTATGTTGGAGCCCCTGTCTCACCGCCTTCAGCAGTTCCTCCCCCTGGATCGGCTTGTGGAGAATGCAGGCGACCTCCTGCCGGTTCAGGGCCTCCTCTACGGCCGGATCGTGGGTGGCGGTGACCACCACCACCGGCAGGCCGGGCTTGGCCTTCCGCGCCATCTTGGCCACGGTCAGACCGTTGCACCCGGGCATTGAATAGTCGGTGATGACCAGATCGGGATCGGAAGTGCCGACCCGTTCTGACACCTCCTGGGCCGACACATCCTCCCAGGTATCCACCTCATGGCCGGCCTTCTCCAGGATGTGCCGGAGCAGGTTGCGGATGAGCTTGCTGTCGTCGATCACGACGATCCTGGCCATGGGTAAGTCCCCTCGGGCGGTCCTGGGCGGTGCCAGCTACTTCCGTTCTTTGGCCCGCTTGAAATCGGCGTAGCCCATGTCCTCTTCATTAATGTGATGCTTCAGCCAGTTCGACAGGAACGTAGTGACCTCCATGGTGACGGGTTTCCCTGCGGCGAGCTTGGCCTGCAAGTCCAAGGCCTTCTAGACCAGCTTGGCATGCTCCACCTTGTGGTCGATGAGCTTGGGGTAGCCCATCTCCTTCATGACCTTCTCTTCCGTGCCGAAATGTTCGACGGTGTACTTCACCAGGAAATCCAGGCACTCCTTCACCTGCGTCTTCGAGGTGCCGGCCTTGAAGGAATCGGCGAGATCGTTCACCGCTTTGAAGAGGGCCTTGTGTTGGGTATCAATGATCCCAATCCCGGTCTCGAACCGGCTATTCCAAAGCATGAGGGCCATGATGTCTCCTATGGAAGCTCCAGGAGACCCATCGGCCCACCATCGGGCGACCTTCACTTTTGGTACTGTTCCTTCAGGAAGTCGCCGCAGGCCAGATCAGATTCATGGATGCGGCCCTTCAGCCAGTCCCAGGCGCCATCCCTTGAATCATTTGGCCTTCAGGATCGTGGGTCAGAGACGGGTTGAACCTGAAACGCGGCGATCTTGGATTGGATTTCCTTCAGGCTGAACGGCTTCCGGATGCTCGATACCGATGGACGGCCTTTCAGCAGGGGCGCGATCTCATGATCGCTGTACCCCGTGGCCATGAGGACCGGCATCTCCGGCCGGAGGCCGAGGATCCGCGGCAGCACCTCTGCCCCGCTCATGCCGGGCATGTTCATGTCCAGGATCACCAGGTCGACCTCCAGGCCCGCCTCAAGGAAGTCCAGGGCCTGCGGGCCACCAGGGGCCGCCGTGACTTCATGTCCCAGGATCTCCAGCATGGGGGTCACCGATTCACGGATGAGTTCATCGTCATCCACCAGCAGGACTCTCAGCCCCGCCTGCGGCGTCTCCACCACGGCTGGAATGGCCGCCGGCTGCGGGGCCGGCCCCTCCACGCGGCTATGGGGGAACCGCAGGATGGCCTCGGTGCCCTTCCCGGGCTGGCTATGCAGGTCGAAGGTGCCTTCGTGGGCCTTCATGGTGCCGTAGACCATGGCCAGGCCGAGACCCGTGCCCTTGCCCTGGGGCTTGGTGGTGAAGAAGGGCTCCATGGCCTTCGCCAGCACCTCGGGGGCCATGCCCTCGCCCGTGTCCTGCACTCGCAGGATCACGCCCCCATCCAGGGCGGCGGTCTGAATGCGGAGGGATCCGCCCCTGGGCATGGCGTCGATGGCATTCACGCAGAGGTTCATCAGCGCGTGGCTCAGTGCCCCCGCGTCGCCCCGGAGCAGCCCGAGGTCCTCCTGAAGATCCATGATCAGCTGGATCCGCTGGAGGGTGGTGTGGCTCAGCAGCTCTCTCATCTCCCGCACCAGGTCATTGAGGTCGATGAGCTGCTCCTCCTGCAGATCCTTCTGCGCGAAGTAGAGCAGGCTCTTCACCACGCCCCGACCCCGCAGGCAGGCATTCATGATGGTGTCGAGGCTCTTCGCCACAGGCGAGAAGGGATCCGCACTCTCACGCAGGGCTGAGGACAGGCTGAGGATGGCCCCCAGCACATTGTTCATGTCGTGGGCCACCCCGCCCGCCAGACTGCCCAGGCTTTCCAGCTTCTGGGCCTGATGCAGCTGGGCCTCCAGGGAGCGCCGTTCCTCCTGATCCCGCTTCAGACCAGTTATGTCCTCCTTGATGGCAATGTAGTGGATCAATCGACCATCCACATCCTTCACGGGCGCGATGGTGGCCCGTTCATGGAAGGGCTCGCCGCCCTTCTTGAGGTTCTCCAGCTCACCCACCCAGATCTCTCCCTGGGTCAGGGTCCCCCACATCTGCTGATAGACCTTGGGCGGCGTGGAAGGCGACTTCAGGATCCGCGGATTCTGGCCGACAGCCTCGTCCGCGGTATAGCCGGTCACCCGGGTGAACCAGGGATTCACGTACTCGATTTTTCCCGACGCGTCCGTGATCACGACACTGAGTGGGCTCTGTTCCAGCGCCATGGAAATGGTCCGCAGGGATTCCCCCATCTCCTTCCGCTGGGCCTCGCCGGCCAGGTGGTCCAGGGCGAAGGAAACATCGCTGGCGGCTTCTTCCAGCAGCGCCACCTCATGGGGTCCGAAGAAACCCTTCTCCGTGGAGTACACCGTCAGGGAGCCGCAGACCACATCGTCCTGCCGGAGGGGGAAGGCCGCTGAGGCTGCATATCCGCATCGGGCTGCCTTACCGTGCCAGGGGCTTGCATCCGAATTGCCCAGGAAGTCGTTCTCCACACAGGACACGCCTTCGCGGATGACCCGGCCCGTGGGGCCCCGCCCCATGGGCGTATCATCGCTGCGCACCTCGAGGCCATCGAGGTACCCGTTCGCATCCCCGTAGGAACTGAGGACCCGGACCTCGTGAGAGGCCGGATCATTCCATGCGATCCAGACCATGCTGAATCGGCCGAACATCACCATCACTTCGCAGATCTTGTCCAGCAGGGCCTCGCGGGTAGGTGAGAAGACGATGGCCTGGTTCACCTGACTAAGGGCCGCATACATCTGGGTCAACCCCTCGAGCTGGCGGGCCTGGGCCCTGAGCTGAGTGATGTCCCGAACCATGGTGAGCACGCAGGCTTCGCCTTCGATCTCGATCAGGCTGGCGGACATGAGGCCCGTGAGCACGGATCCGTCCTTGCGGCGGAAGGGCGCCTCCAGTCCCTCGACCATGCCATCCCGGCTCAACCCCTCGAGGAGCCGCTGGCGGTCCTCCGCATGCACCCATAGCCCCAGGTCGCCCGGCAGGGAGGAGCGCCCCAGAACCTCCTCTGCGGTGTAGCCCGAGATCCGCGTGAAGCCGTCATTGGCGGCCACGTAGACGCCGTCGGACAGGCGGTTGATGTTCACGGCGTCGGGACTGGCCTGGAAGGCCTTGGAGAACTTTTCCTCGGATGCCTCCAGGGCGGCTCGGGCCTGTCTACGTTCGGTGATGTCCCGGATCACTCCCTTCAGCGCCATCGGCCGTCCGGCCTCATCCCAATGAAGTTCCCCGGTGCCCCGGACCCACCGGGGCTGGCCGTCGAATTTCCTGATGATCGGATATTCCAGATCGAAGTTCTCGTGACGCTCGATGATCCCGGCCACGTAGGCCTGCATCTGCTCCCGGAACGAGGGGGCGATGAGGTCTGTCCAGCCCAGGAGGTTACGGGGATGGGTCTCGTCGATGCCGAAGATGCGGTCCAGATACGGGCTGCCCTTCCACACATCTCCCGGGATGTCCCACACGTAGGTCCCGATCCCTCCGGCTTCCTCGGCGGCCCGCAGGAAGTGTTCGCTCTTCTGGAGCGCGGCCTCTGCCCGCCACCGCCGTTCCTCGCCGGCCAGATGGTCCAGGGCGAAGGAGATGTCCAGGGCGGCCTCCTCGAGGAGATCCGCCTCCTGCTTGCCAAAGAAATCCTTCTCGCCGGCATAGACCACGAGCGCGCCGCAAACCTCGCCTTCCTCACGGATGGGGAAGGCGGCGATGGAGACTAGGCCGGCCGCTGCGAGCTCCTCCCGCCAGGGGGCGGATTCCGGCGCCGCCAGGTAGTCGTTGATCAGACATGGACGCGCCTGGCGGATGGCGGTGCCCACGGCGCCCCGGCCCTCATCGGAGTCATCCGTGCGCACGGAATTCCGGTCCAGCATGCCGTGAATATCCCCGTGGCGGGCCGCCACCTCGACCCGGTGGGAGGCAGGATCATTCAAACCGATCCAGGCCATGCGACACCGCCCGAACTCGACCATGGCCTCACAGATCTTGTCGAACAGGGCCTCCCGGGTGGGCGACCAGACGATGGCCTGGTTCACCTGGCTGAGGGCGGCATAGAGTTGGGTCATCCGCAGGACCTCCCGCTCCTGGGCGCGGCGCTCGGAGATGTCCCGGGCGAAGGTAATGAGTCGCAACTCTCCCTCGAACGATAGTGCCCTGGAGCTGACTTCGACCGGGAAGGTACTCCCGTTTTTGCGACGGTGGACGGTCTCGAACCGCCCTGATCCGGAGGCCTTCACCTGGTCGATCATGAGCCGCGCTTTGGCCTGGTCTTCAGGCAGGCGCAGATCCAGGACGTTCATCGCCCGGAGTTCCTCCAGCATGTACCCGTAGCTTTCCACGGCCCGGGTATTGGCGTCTTGGATGCGGCCGTCTCCATCGATCAGGAGGATGATGTCGTTGGCTTCGCGCATCAACAATTCGAAGTGCTGAAAGAGGTTCAGCTGTTTCCGGGCCATCTCCGCGTCGTGGTGCTTGAGTAGGAGGCCCAGGGCCCCCGCTACCAGGGTCAACACCCCCATCAGGCCCAGCGTCCCCACCCAGACGCGCTGGCGTAGAGGCCCGTAGACTTCGGCCGAATCCACCTTCGCCACCATGTGCCATCCCGTTCCTGGAACGGATTGGAGGACTGAAACCACCGGGACGCCCCGGTAGTCTGTGCCTTCCACCAGGCCCTCCTGCCCCAGGACAGCCCGTACCGCTGGCACACTGGCGTTTCCCGACAGTGGCAGGCGCAGCGCCATCGCGGTGCCGGCCCTGTGGCGGAGGTCATTGAGGAACTGGACCTCGTCCCCGTCCTGGCGCACCAGCAGGGTTTCCGCACTGGCGCTGGCGGTGGGCCAGGACTGGATGAGGGGGTAGAGGAACTGCCTGGGATCCACCACCAGCAGGAGCACCCCCTCGGCGGTCGCCTTGCCGGCTCTGGCCCCGATGGGTACCCACAGGTTCATGGTGGCGTCCGGCTGGCCGGGATTCCGGTGCAGGTCCTGGACCCGCAATTCCCTGGAGCACAGGGCCTGCTGGAGTTCAGGGCCCTCCAAGTCCAGGGACGCCGGTCCACTGGCCGGGACCGAAAGACGGATCCGGCCCTGAGCATCGAAGAGGACCACGCGGCAGTAGGCGTTTTTCTGGACTGCCTCCAGCCACGCCCGCAGATCCGCCTCGGGCGGGGCCAGTGGGGATCCAGACAGGAACCGCCGCAGCTGAGTCTGGATCAGCGTGCCCTGGGCGATCTGGTCCGCATCATCCCGTCGCTCGCCATACCAGGTGGTGATCTGCCGGGCCTTCAAGGCCGCGATGGCCTTGAGTTCATTCTGGACCCGCGTCCGCGTCTCGCACAGCTGCCCCCTCAAGTAGAAGGATCCATTGACCAGCACGAGGGCACCGAGGGAAAGGAACAGGATCCACACCCCCGTGGAGATCCCGAGGATCGATCCACGGCGCGCCTTTCCCTGCCCGGTACTGAACGCGGCCAGGGGCCAGGTATCCCAGCCCGCAGACAGATGCAGCGAAAAGCCCAGCGTCCAGGCGCAGAAAGCCGAGGGCAGGGACATGGGGACGTGACCGGTCCCGTAAAGGAGGGGGGCCCCCGCCGCGTAGCTGACCAGCACCAGGGCGCCGATCGTCTCGGAGACTATGGCCACCAGGGCCGCGGCCTGCCGCATGCTCCAGAGCGCCTCGGAGCGCAGCCGCCGGATGAGGAACGAACAGGCAGCACCGAGCAGGGCGATGTCCGTCAGCAGCGAGGTCACCTGCTGGTGGGGCCAACGGTGCAGCACCCACCCTTCGAAGGTCTGAGTACCCCCTTGGGTGTGACTGAAGACTAGGAGCAGGCTGGGCAGCGCCACCAGGACAGCCACCCCGCAGGCCAGGCGGCGGGCGGCCGCTGAGTCCGGCCGCATATCCAGCATCAGGATGGCGCCGACGAGCAGGATCACCATCGCCGCGGCGAGGGGCGCCATGGGCACGAGCCCCCAGCCCATGGCAGCCAGGGCGTGCGCGCCGAGGAAGGAGCCGACCAGCACCACGAGGGCCATCGCACCGGCGGCCAAGGCCAAGGCCACCCTCAACTTCCGGAGGACGGTCGGCCAAAAGGAGCCCTGGGGCGCGGTAAATTCGTCCATCAATTACATCCTTGGTCATTGCATCGGCTGGATTACCTGGACTGTGAGCCTTGGGAGTGACCAGGAACTTCTTGGCCCCGAATGAATTATCTACAACCGCAGAGAAGCACTTCATAACCTCCTTCGTGACATCAATCACACCCTGTTCACCCATCACACCAGGCTCCATGTTCTCCCTAGTTAGGAGTCCTGATGGCGTGGTCGTCAGGGATTGTGCGGTGCCTCCTTCCCGGCCTCCACGTTCTTCTTCGCCTTCTCGCGCTCGGCCTCGCTGGGGGTGCCCCAGACCACGCGGCTGGGCTTCTGCTTGAGGATCTCCAGGAGCTCTTCGACGGAGGCCAGGGAGCGGCGGAGGCTCTTGAGGCTCTGGACCAGCTCCGGGTGGTCCTGGTCGGTGAAGCGGCCCATGAAGGCCTCGGCCTGCTTGAGGGTGGCCGCGAGGCTCACAAGGATCTGATCCACCTCGGGGCCGCGCCGCTCCATCAGGGCCCGCACGGTGGACAGGCTCTGGTCGAGGGCGGCCAGGGCCTTGTCCGCCTCGCCCATGCTGCGGTCCGCGTGGCCCACCAGCCCGCGGCTTTCCTTGGCTAGGGCCTGGAATTCCTTCAGGGTGCCGTCAAGGGAGTGCAGCGCCTGGTGGATGGATGGATGGTCCAGCACATCGCCCAGCCCCTTCCGCTCGATGCGGCTGCGAAGGCCATCCACGCCCGCCTGGAGGCTGACCATGAGGTGGTCCGTGCGCTCCAGCACACCGGCGATAGACACCCCGGAATCCCCCGGAATCTCGTCGCCCGCGGCCAGGGGCACGGTCCGCTCCGCCAGGTCCGGCAGCTTCAGATCCAGCATCACGCTGCCGACACCCTTGGGAGCCAGGTTCGCCCGCGTTCCGCGCCAGAGCTTGATGTCTTCGCGCAGGGCGATGCGGGCCAGGAAGTAGTAGTCCTGCCCCTCCTGGCGCATATCCACCCGCTCCACGGAACCCACGCGGTAGCCCTTGAGCTGCACATCCGTGCCCGGCGCCAGCCCCTCCATCTGATCGAGGCGCACCACCAGCGGATAGGTCCGCTCGGTGACGGCTCCGGCGTTCTTGTAGGCCACCAGGCCCACGAAGAGGGCCAGGGCGGCCAGGACCAGCAGGCCCAGTCGGGCATCCTGCGTCTCGAAATTCATGGCAACTCCACGGACATCGGCGCGTGGGAAAGCTGGAGGCGGGCCGCCTCCAGGTAGCTGAATGCATCACCCTCTTCGGCCGCGATGATCAAGGTGCAAGATTTGTCGGCGGCCCATGCCTGGATCAGACCCTGGGCGATGGTACGGTCCGCCGCATCCAGGCCCTCCAGGGGATCGTCCAGCAGGATCAGCTCGGGATCCAGGGCCAGGACCCGGGCGAGGTTCGCCTGCTTGCGGGCGGAGACACTCACGGCGTGGGGACGGAGACCCGCCACAGCCTGCAGGTTCATGCGCTCCAGGGCCTCGCCCGTGCGGCGTTCCAGCTCGGTCCCGGACACCCCCAGGAACCTCAGGGGAAGGGCGATGTTCTCCCGCAGACTGAGGTTCGAAAGCAGCCCACCGGAGGGAAAGGCAAAGCCCATGCGGACGTGCCCGGCCAGCGCGAGGATGCCACCCCCAGGCCAGACCTCCTGTCCGCCGATCCGGACCTGGCCCCGGGCGGGCCGTTCCGTTCCGGCGAGCACCCTCAGCAGGCCACTCTTCCCGCCGCCACTGGGCCCGTGCAGCAGGAGGTTGCCACCCCGGGCCACGACCAGGTCGAGCCCCTCCATCAGCCGGCGGCCATCCAGGGCATCCAGGGCTAGGTCGCGGACGTCGATCATCGGCCGTCCCGGGTCAGAAGTAGAAGAGGGCGGCGATGAGGCCGTCCAGGGCGAAGACCGCCACCAGCGCCGACACCACGGTCTTGGTGACAGCCTGGGGGATCTCGGTCTGGCTGCGCCGGATGCGCAGGCCGAAGTGGCAGGCATGGAAGGTGATCGCTCCCGCGAAGAGCAGGATCTTGAGGAGGGTCGCGGCGAAATCACGATTGGACAGGGACTGTCGCACAGAATTCATGAAGAACCCGAACGTGACGCCATACTTGAGCTTCGCCACCAGGAAGCCCCCCGCCAGGGCGGCGGTGTCGAAGAACACCACCAGCACGAACAGCGAAATCATCACGCCCAGCCACCGGGGCAGGAGCAGGTACTGGTAGGGATTGATGCCGTGGACGGCCAGGGCATCGACCTCCCCGTTCAGCTGCATGGCGCCCAGCTCGGTGGCGATGGCGGTGGAACTGCGGCCGATCACGAGCACGGCAGTGAGCAGGGGCCCCAGTTCCCGCAGGATGATGAGCACCATCAGCACGCCGATATAATTCTCGGCCCCCAGGCCCGAAAGCTGGCTGAAGGCCTGGATGAGCGTCACCGCGCCCAGCAGAAGAGCTGTGCCGCTCACGAGCCACAGCGCATCGAGGCCGGTGAAGCGGATCTGCAGCTTGGTCTGTCCCGCCACCACGGCCAGCTGGCCCATGCGCAGCAGCAGGGCCTGGCGCAGTGTATGCAGGACCAGGAACGCCTGGTCGCCCAGGAATTCCAGGAAGCCGCGAACCGGCGCGCCGAGCCGGGCTAGGTAAGTCATGGCACATCACCTAAGGGTTGTGTGGCCCAGGCTAGCACTAATGCCCGAGGGTGAATCCGTCCGCGTAATCGATGACGGTCACCACCTGGTAGTCCCGGTGGGGCGCCGACCCCACCCCGGCCTGATGAAGATCCGGGTTGAAGATGGTCTGGCGATGCCCCCGGCTGGGGACGCCGTCGTCCACCAGGAGCTGGATGACCACCTGGCGGGGATCCTCCTCCAGGGTGCTGATATTCTCGGCGATGAGCCCATGCCAGGTGCCTAGGCGGTTGAGCCGATCGGAAAGCCGGCTGCCGTCGGAGCCCACATGCTCGAGGGCGCCTCGGGGCCCCAGGTCCCGGGCGTGGAGGCGGGCAGCCCGGGCCAGTCCTTCGTTGAAGCGGAGGGGCCCGACGGGGCGTGCGGCTTCGAGGAAGTCGATGGCCTCATCGTAGGCGTCCTGCCCTTCCTCCGTGCGCAGAGGCGTGCGCCCCGGCCGCTTCCAGAGGGTGCCCTCGAAGCAGTTCCTCAGTTCGAGGAGGTGCCTCGCATAGGCCCTGGGATTCACCCGGGCATCGCTCAGCTCCTGCACCACGGCCCGCTCGAAGGCCTTGGCCTTCTCCTGCGCGGATTCCTGGGCCGGAAGCGCCAAGGCGACCAGCAGCAGCGCGGCAAACCTCATGAACACCTCGGGGTGATCCCGAAGTATAGATGAGGGGCGCAGAGGAAGGTTTAGATCACCGGTCCATCGATCTCGGCGAACAGAGGGTGTGTGAGGTAGCGCTCGCCGGTGTCGCAAAGCACGGCCACCACGGTCTTGCCTTCCCCCAGTTCCTTCGCCACCGTCAGGGCCGCGAAGACGATGGCGCCGGTGCTGATGCCAGTAAGCAGGCCCTCTTCGCGGGCCAGGCGGCGGGCGATGGTGATGGCGTCGTCGTAGCCCACGGTGATGATGCGCTGGAAGGCATTGCGGTCCAGGATACTCGGCACGAAGTTGGGCCCCAGGCCCTGGAGCTTGTGGGGGCCGGCCTTGCCCGTACTCAGCAGGGGGGATGCCTCCGGCTCCACCGCCACCACCAGCGTGCCGGGCTTCTTTTGGGCCAGCACTTCGCCCACCCCAGTGACGGTACCGCCCGTTCCCACACCCGCCACGAAGGCGTCCAGCTCCGGCACCTGTTCCAGGATCTCCAGGGCCGTGGTGCGGCGATGCACGGCGGGATTCGCGGGGTTGTCGAACTGCCGCACCAGGAAGTAGTTCGGATCGGCGTCCGCCAGCTCCTGGGCCTTGTCCACGGCAGCCTTCATGCCGCCAGAGCCCGGCGTCAGCACCAGCTCGGCGCCATAGGCCTTGAGCAGGGCGCGGCGCTCCTGGGTCATGGTGTCGGGCATCACCAGGGTGATCTTGTAGCCCTTGGCGGCGGCCACGAAGGCCAGGCCGATGCCGGTGTTGCCGCTGGTGGCCTCCAGCAGGACGTTGCCCGGCTTGAGCACGCCCCTTTCCTCAGCGTCCTGGATCATGCTCAGGGCGATGCGGTCTTTCACGCTGCCGCCAGGGTTGGCGCTCTCGAGCTTCACGTAGATCTTCGCGGAGCCTTTGGGCACCACGCGGTTCAGGCGCACGACGGGCGTGTAGCCCACCAGGTCATAGGCGTGTTCGACGCGGTTGGGACGTTCGGTGGGACGACTCATCGGGATCTCCTCAGGGGTCCGGTCAGGGCCGGTGGCTGAAGTATGGAAAATTTGCAAAAAATGTCAAGTTTGTTAATTTTTTTTATTATATAATTAGTCCTGTTATTGGTGGAGGTTCTGTGATGAAGGGTTCGGCCAAGGGGCGCTACGGGCTGCAGTTCATGGTGGATCTGGCCCTCCAGGCGGGGCGTGGTCCCGTGCTGGTGGACACGGTGGCCGAGCGCCAGGCCCTGCCCCCCAAGTTCCTCCGGGTCCTGCTGGGCAGTCTCAAGAGCGCGGGGCTCGTGAAAGTCCAGCGCGGTCCCAGCGGCGGCTGCGAACTGGCCAGGCACCCCAGCCACATCACGGCCTTGGAAGTATTGGAAGCCCTGGAAGGCCGCCTGGGGAGCGCCAGTCTGCCACCCGACGCCACCCATGGTGCCCGCGCGGTCCGAGAGCTGTGGACCCGCAGCACCGAGGCCGCCCGAGACGTGCTTCGCGGCGCCACACTGGCCGACCTCGCCGCGCGGCAGCAGGCCCTGGAAGTAGACAGCCAGGGGTACTCGATCTGACGGCGATGAGGTAAGGCCACAAGGCGCCATCCTACCGGATGCACACTACCTTGGCCTTGCCCTTCCACTTGAGCCAGGCCCGATCCGTGGTAAGCACTGTGGCCTTCATGCGCTCAGCAGTGGCCAGGCACAGGCGATCGCCCATGGACAGGCCCAGGGGCTTGGCTTCAGGGGCCATGAACCCCGCCCGGAATGCCAAATCCTCGTCCACATCGATGACCCGCAATTTCATGGGGTCAAGGGCCTCCCGAATGCTCTTGGGCGCGTTCCCGAGCAGCGCCAACCGCGTGACCACTTCATTCAGATTGGCCGCACACACCACGGTCTGCCCCTCATCCAGAGCGCGGGCCGTCGCCTCGGCACCCTTCTCGTCCAGCAGCAGGGCCAGCAACGCACTGGCATCCAGCACGACATCACTTGTACTCACGCGCCGCCTCCGCCCGGCGTTCGGCCACCAAGTCATCCACGACCGAATGCCCATCCTTGGGCCGGTACGGAGCCAGGATCGCCTGAGCCCTGCGGATGGCCTCCCGCATGGGCGTGAGCGTCACCACCTGGCCTTCCACTGAAAGGATGAGCCGCGAACCAGGTTTGAGCCCCAGCACCTTCCGCGCCGCCGCCGGGAGTACCAGCCGCCCTGCCCCATCCAAAGTTACCGTGGCATTCATGGGATTCCTCCCGTGACATCAATATATGCCATTTTTGGGTTTCAGCCATGACCAAATAAGACCACCACGAACGATAGGACCTCAGGGCTTGAATTCTGCCACCATCCCATCAGCAAGCACATGCCCCCTCTGCTGCACTTCGCTGCCCCGATAGATGGTCCAGCCGGGCAGGCCGCGGGGGATGGCCTTCGTCATGGCCCACTCCTGGGTGCGGCTGTTGGAGAGGACCAGCACCAGCATCCGCTTCGGGTTCCACGGATTGGGAAAGGCCGCCAGGAGGCCGTCGTCGGGCCGTCCGTACGTCCGGCCCTGCCACCGGAACCAGCCCGCTGCGGCTTCAACGGGCAGCTTCCCCTCCGCCTGGAGCCGCGCCGAGAAGCCATTTTCCGCAGGTCCGCCGAAGACCAGCAGGTCGCTCGCGGCAAGGTCGGCCTCACTGACCTCGGCATCGGCCTTCAGGGGCAGCAGCACCTCCGTCATGTTGTCGGCCAGGATGTCCCGGTAGTTCGTGGCGAGGGTCCGCTGGGCCTCCACTTCCCGGGCCGTGCCATAGACCAGCAGCGTGGTGCTCCAGTCATCCAGCACGTTCCCCGGAACCCAGAAATTGCCGCGACGCACCGGAATGTCATTCCCCGCGTTGAAGACCACCCGCTTGGGCAGGGCCTCGCAGGGGTAGGTGAAGGTCGCCCGGGCCCCCTTCAGCTCCACCCGTTCCAGCCTGGCGCCCTTCTCCGTTTCCAGGCTCACCGAGGCCACGAAGGGATAGGCGAAACCTGATTGTTCGACGTCCAGCCTGACCTCGTAACCCTTGCCCGCCTTCTTCACATCGACGCGGATGCTGGGCGAGGGCAGATCGACCCGTTCGAGCCAGGGTTTCAGGATCGGCGCCACATCCCGACTCGCGCCTTCGGAGAGGGCCTTCAGGAGGTCCTCCGTATGGGCGGGCTGGCCGTTGAAGCGGTCGTGGACGGTGCGCATGGCTTTGGAAAAGGCGGCATTTCCCAGGTGGAGGCGCAACTGGTGCAGGGCGAAGAGGCCCCGGATGCGGGGTACCTGGTAGGCACCGTAGCGGTCGTACTCAGTCGATGTGGCAAGGGGAGCCTTCACGCCCTCTCTGGCTTCCAGCCAGAGGTAGCGGGTGTTCAGGTCCGCCAGGGCAGCGCCCTGGGACTCGAAGGCCTTGGCCGGTGTGTCCGGGAGGTGCTTCAGCTGCTGCCAATAGGCCGCGGACGCGCTGACGAACCAGTTCTCCGCATCGGTGGCAGGCCTGACAGTCCCTGCCCAAAGCCCCTTCGAATTGAAGCTGTAGATCGCCTTCACCCCGGCCACATCCGGCGCAGGCAAAGCCTTCGCGATCTTTTCTTCTCTCCAGGCCGCTTTGGCGGCCTGGAGCTTCGTTGATACCCAGATGGGACTGAACGCCGTGTACCCATAGGTGAGGTGCGGCGTGGCACTAGGCAGGTCCGCGATCCAGCGGCCGCCCACCATCTTTTCGCGCTGGGTGGTCTTGCCCTGATGGGCGATGAACACGAGCTTCTCGGCCATCTCCGCCGTGGTGAGCTTGCCGTCGCAGGCGTGGGGCCGGTTGATGGGGCTGGTGGCCATCACGCGGGTGGCGATGTCGATGTCGAAGCCGGTCCGGCCATAGGTCTTGAAGGCCTCCTGCCAGGCGATATCGCGGTTCCAGGTGTTGAAGGCCAGGTCCGCGGGTGCATTCTCGGGATTGGCCACGTACTCGCTGCGGACCTCCAGGTCGCGGTTGTTGTTGTTGGCCCAGATGAAGTCCGGGAAATGGCCCGGCGTGTCCGCCGGCCGCCCCGCGCTCCCCGTGCGCCACAGCCGCATCCTCTCGGTGCCCAGCAGGAAGCAGGCGCCTTCGTCAGTCTTGGCGTCCGCCATGGTCCAGTCGTTGGTGTAGAGGCCATTGTTGTGCTTGGACAGGATGGCGGCGGCTTCATCGATGCTGGAGGCGTACTGGGCGGCCTTGCGGATGCGGTTGCTCTGGGGCGTGCCGTCGGCATTGAAGGGCGTCTGTCCCACGGTGGTCTCGCCCATCACCAGGCCCGAGGCGTTCAGGTACCAGTCCGAGCCGCTGTGGATGCCGCCGGCAAAGGTCTGCAGAACCAGGCGGTGGCCCTGGTCGGGCGCAATGTCCAGCATCACGTTCCACTCGGTGCCCGTGTAGCCGTTCCACATGAACATCTGGGTGAAGATGAACCGGCCGCTCTTGGTGGCCCCCTTGGTGGCCACGAAGGAATTGCAGTGGTCGCCCTTCCCGCCCACTTCCAATTCATCGTCGCCCGTCATGAAGGTGCGGCCGCTGAGGGCGTTGGCCGTATGGGGCAACGCGGACACCACGTAGGCCGCGTCCACGTCGCTGTTCAAGGTGACGATATCGAGCAGGTCGAGGGGGCGTCCCTTGAACTGGGCTCCGGCCTTGGCGGCGCCATCGGCGATGCCCTTCATCTCCTCCAGGAATTCCAGATCGAACTTGCGGAGGAAGAGGGCATCCGCGAACTGCCGCTTCTCGGTCCAGCCGCGGGCGGGGTCGGCGGCGTCCTTCTGCACGGCCAGCTTGGTCATGAACCGTACAATCTCGTCGGCCATCAGCTCGCCGTGCTGGCGGCCTCTTGGGTAAGGCGCGCCCTCGATGTGGAGGAAGGTCCAGCCGCCCATCTCGTAGCGGAAGCCCTTGCCGGCCCAGCGGACTGTCTCCATGGGAATGAACTGGGTGATGTCTTCCACTTTCTCTAGGGTCACGCCGCTGAAGGTGGCGGCGCCCGTGGCTTTGCCGTTGCGCCCCAAGTGCAGCTGCACCCGGTCGCTCGGGCTGGTGGCCAGGAACAGCACCGAAACCCGCCGTTCCGAGGTTCCGCCCACGCTCTGGGAGGCGTTCGTGAACGGGAAGCTCGCCATGGACAGGCAGGCCCCCAGGGCCGTGGGGTAGCGGGCCAACGGGTCCGCCTTCACGCCCTCGGTCCTGATGGTGGCGCTGAGGCGATAGAGCTCGCCGATCTTCAGGGTCACAGGGGTCGAGGCCAAGGTGGCCTCAGAACCATCCGGGGCGGCAACGATGCGCAGGTCCGTCACCTTCGCCGTGGAACCCGACTTCAGCGTCCAGCCCGATAGGGGAATCTCCGCGGCAGAGGCCAGCACTGCCATGGCCATCAGCAGCCCAGTTCGAAGCATTCGGATCATGGAAGCCTCCACCCACCAGCATGCCAAACCTCACTCCAGATTGCCTCGCTTTTTGAGGCAATCTGGAGCAGGCGCTACCCTGGAGTCATGACACTGAAAAAATGGACCTTCATCGTGGACACCGAGGACGCGGAGCTGCGCCTGGACCAGCTCATCGCCAAGCGGACGGACCTGTCCCGCCGCGCGGCCCGAGAGGCCCTGAAACTGGGCGGCGTCCAGGTGGACCGCAAGCGGGTGAAGGTGGCCGGGAAGCTGGTGAAGCCGGGCACCGAGCTCCGCGTGGCCTACGATCCGGACCTGCCGGCGGTGCCGACGACGCTCATCCCCGTGGTGTTCGAGGATGACTGGCTCCTGGCCGTGGACAAGCCTGCGGGCCTCGCCACCCAGGGCACCTGGGCCACGGACCGCCACGACCTGCTGGCCCTCCTCAAGACCCAGCGCCCGGACCTGAAGCTGTTCCTGCATCACCGCCTGGACCAGGGCACCTCGGGTCTGCTGGTGCTTTCCAAGGATCCCAAGGCCAATAAGGGTCTGGCCACGGCCTTCGCGGGTCGGGACCTCGAAAAGCTCTACCTGGCGCGGATCACCGCCCCCCTAGAGGCCTGCACGCTGGAACTTCCCATCGGCCGCATCCGGGGCGCCGATCCCGGCCGCTTCGGCTGCTCCGGGGACCTCATCGATCCCAAGTCCGCCCGCACGGACTTCCGCCCGGCCACGGCGGAGGAGACCGCGGGCCTGGTGCCCGGCTACTGGGTGGTGGCGCGCATCCACACGGGCCGCACCCACCAGATCCGCGTCCACCTCAACCACCTGGGCCGGCCTATCCTCGGCGACACCCTCTACGGCGGCTCACCCTCGGACCGCCTCTGGCTCCACGCCTGGCGCCTGGGGCTGAAGCACCCCGTGACGGGCGAAGACCTGCGCCTGGAAGCGCCCCCGACCCGGTTCCGCATGTAGAAAGGAACGGCGGAGGTTTCCCTCCGCCGTTCGTGGGTGAAGCGGATCCGCTTCAGGGCGTGTAGGTGACCTGCAGCTGGCCCGAGTTGCCGTTGAGATCCTGGACCGAGACGGTCCAGTTGTAGGTGGTGTAGGGGAACGTAAAGTTAAGATTGGGAATCGATGGCATGTTGGACGAATCGTAGCCCCAGGTGAGGGATAGGGTGCTGCTGGGGAGGCCATTGGAATTGCTGTTGTTGCCCGGCACCTGCCAGATGGTGTTGCCGCCATTCTGAGGTTGGATCCAGAACTGGTAGGTGTAGCCACCAACTGGCGGTATGGAGGGGGCGGACCAGCTGAAGGTGGGTTGAACGTCCGCGTTCGATCCGGAGTGGTCGCCGGTGCCAACGGGCGCCAGGTTCTGGGCGAAGGCGGAAGTGGCCAGCACGCCCGTGACTTGCGGCGTCAAGACCTCCGAGGTCCCGTCGCTGTAGCCGACCTGCACGTTGTAGGCAGCTCCCACAATCATCAAGTTACTCGGCACCCAGAACTGGTACCGATCGCCGCCGTTGCTGTTGAGGCCCACATCCACCAGAGAGGAAGTATCGGCCCCCAGCTGCAGGGCGACGTTCACCGGGAGCTTGACGTTGCTGTCAACCCGGTAGTTGAGCTGGTAGCCCTCGGGATTGAAGACATTCGACGGTTGCAGCCAGTGCTGGGTGGTGACGCTGGCCACGGAAGAAGCCCCGGAGAGCGTGAGGTTTGTCAGGCCCGTCACGACACCGCCGGACACCGTGATGGTGGCCTGGCTGTCTCCCCCCCCGGACCCGGTGTTGCTGAGGTCGCCCGGATCGACGATGCCGTTGTTGTTCTGGTCCAGGATGGCGATGAGCTGATAGGTGCCATCGGGCACGCCGGTGATGAGGTAGCTTGGATTTTGGGTGGGCGCGGCGATCCAGCTGATGATGGGCATGCCGCTATGGCCGGGGGGCACCAGGATCACGGCCAGGGGGGCGTTAGGTGCAGGTGCCACTCCCAGGTGGATGGTGCCGGAAACGCTGGCTCCCACAATGGAGGGGCCGATGAGCGCGCTGGAAGCTGGACTCCAGGAGCTATGGTTGCCGTTGGCGTTGCCGCGGATTTGGAAGTAGTAGGTGCTGCCGTTGGTGAGCCCGGTGGTGAAGTAGATGTCCGTATTGTCGCCCGTGGCCTTGAAAGTAATGGGGCTGTTGAATCCGCTGGAGAGCGTCTGGTCAGTAGTCCATCGGATGTCATAGGACTTGGCCGTTTCCACGCCGGAGGACATCGCCGGATTGTAGCTCACGACGGCACCGCCATCGAAGGGGAGGACGCCCTGGATGGAAGGCTGGGTGGGGGTCACAGCTGGGAAGGGATCTAGCAGATGGACCGAAATGCCGGTCATTGGAGTGAAAACGACGTTGAGATTATTGACGGTGGCCATGGGATCCGAGGCGTTGGCGTTCCCCACTCCGACGACGTCCATGAAGGCCGTGAGCGTGTAGGTCTGGTTGGGCGGGACGCCACGGATGCTGAAGGCACCGCCGTTGCTGCTGGGCCAGGGGATGCTGACGCCGTAGGAGGTGCCGTTGCCGTTGCTGAGGGAGAGGTAGACCGGGCCGGTCTGGCTGCCGACATAAGTGACGGTGCCGGACACGGTGTAGCCCAGGACGGCCTGGAGGCTATTGTTGAGCGAGTCCGCCCCACTCACGGTCACGGACTGAGTGGCCGGGATGAACGTGGCGGCGCTGGGCCCGCTGCCACCTCCGAGGGTGATGCTGGGCGTCAGCGTGTAGGTGCCGTCCGGGATGTTCAGCAATTGGAAGTTGCCGCTGCCGTCGGTCGTGGCTGTGGTGGCCGTGGGCGTGGTGTTGATGCTCACCGTGACACCAGGAGCCCCTCCTCCGCCGTTGGCCAATTGGACGTTGCCGTTGACGTTATGGTTCGTAGTGACCGTCAGGACCAGGATATTGCTCGGGGTGCTGCCCAGGCTGTTAGTGGCTACCACCTGATAACTCCCCGCCATGCCCGAGGTGACCGTGCCAAGGCTGTAGCTCGAGGCCGTGGCCCCGCCAATGGGGGCGCCATTGTAGTACCACTGGTAGCCGCTGGCCGGCACCGCCGGTGTCCCACTGGTGGTCACCGAGAAGGTGACATTCGTGGCGCCCAGGGCCACCGACTGGGTGGTGGGCAGGTTCACGCTGAACACAGGCGCCGTGCCCACGGTCACGGTAGCGGTCGCGGTGACGGTCCCGACCGTCAGAGTGTAGGTGGTGGTAACCGCAGGATTCACGGTCACGTTCACGCCGCTGGTGACGGAGCCCACGCCGTGGTCGATGACTCCGGTCCCACCGGCGAAATTGAAGGACAGCGTGGAGGAACTAAGGGTCAGGATTGTGTCAGGAGAGGCCGAGAAGCTGTTGATGATGGGCAAGGCAACCACATTCACGGAGGCATTGCCTGTGGCCGTGGCCGGAACGGTGGCGGTATTGGTGACGGTGCAGCTCACGGTGGTGGTACCCACGGCACCAGCCGTGAAGGTGATCTGGGCCGTCCCCTGCCCGTTGGTGATGAGACCACTGGAAAGGATCCAGTTGTAGCTCATGCCTGGCTGGACCGACACGAACGCGGTCAAACCGGTTTGTCCGCTAGTTGCTGAGCTCGGGGCGTTGACCACGGGCGTGCCCGGCGCCGCCACCACGGTCGCGGTGGTCGTCGCCGTCTTGCTGGGATCATCCACGCTGGTAGCCGTGATGGTGTAGGGTCCACCGGCCGAAGCAGGGGCGGTCCACACGTTCCCGACAAAGCTTCCGGCCG
>Ga0182021_10001973_pt1 | contig 23879 bp, 15 predicted proteins | sample 612E3MmetaG_FD_120493 | JGI IMG/M metagenome (GOLD analysis project Ga0182021, IMG submission 120493) | Permafrost microbial communities from Stordalen Mire, Sweden - 612E3M metaG (Illumina Assembly) | ecosystem: Environmental > Terrestrial > Soil > Wetlands > Permafrost | place: Sweden... | reverse complement strand
TTACAGCTCAATCTGTAACATTAGTAGGAACAGGTACCGAGAAAGGTAATAACGGAACAAGTGCAGTTAAAGTTACAATGGTGGTTGGACCTAATTCAATTACTTCAACAACAATAAATAATTAATAAACAATACTGGTACTATTTAAATAACAAGTTCAAACAAATTAAAGGAGCATTACAATGGGTCAACAACAATTATTACTAATCGTTCTTGGTGTAATTATAGTTGGTATCGCAGTAGTTGTAGGTATCAATGTATTTACCGCCAGCGCTTCACAAGCAAATCGCGATGGAGTTATTGCAGACTTAACAAACTTAGCATCACTGGCACAACAGTATTATAGAAAACCAACAGCTCTTGGCGGTGGTGGTCAAACTTTCAATCTCCCAAGTCCAGGTTGGACAGTGCCAGGTGCAATTGATACAACTGGTAACGGTATTTATACAGCAGTTGTAGTAGCACAATCTGTAACGTTAACAGGAACAGGTACTGAAAAAGGAAATAACGGAACTAGTGCCGTTAAAGTAACTATGGTAGTAGGTCCAAATTCAATCACTTCAACTACGATAAACAATTAATTTTTAACAATATTTTTGTTAAATTGAAAGCCGGTAGTCCCAACTAATTGGGATTATCGGCTTTCTTATTTTATAATAAACTTTACCTATGATAGAAATTCGCTTTACAGCTCAAAAGCCAAACGGACAAGTAATAAGTGGTTCATTTAGTGAACCCACTTATTCAGAAGCCAAAAAGAAAGTTAAAAGACTTGCTGAAAAAAATCAGCTAAGAGTTCAATCAATAGAAAAGAAAAATACTTACCTTTATAAAATTAAAAAAGGAAGAGAAAAACCAATAAGAGGAGAGCAACGAGCTTTTAATAAAGAAGAAGTAGTTGCAGCTCTTAGAAAACTTGGTTACGAAGTACTTTCAATCAACAGAAAACTTTTAGAACTTAATCTTAAACCTCCGCAGCAAGACATAGTTTCATTTGTTAAAATTAGCGCTGAACTTCTTGATCAAAAACTTCCTTATAGTGAGATACTTACATTACTTGTTAGTGATATCGAAAATAAAACATTGAGAGAGACACTAAAGCAAATCAACAATGAAATGAAAAAAGGTGCTGATAGCGAAGCTACATTTTTACGTTATCAATCAGTATTTGGAAAATTTACTGCATACATGTTGGGGCTAGCTTCTAAGAGCGGTAATATGGCAGAAATTTATAAAGCAACAGCTAAATTTTTAGAAAGACAGCAAGAATTCAAGAAAAATTTACGAAGTGCTCTTATTACTCCGATGGTAACATTATTCGTGCTTTTCTTAGCCGTACTTTTTTATGTCGGTTATATTTTTCCTGCTACGGCAAAGTTATTTGTAAAGTTTGATATTAAACTTCCGCCTATGACTGCGGCTACTCTTAAAATAAGTGATTTTTTAATGGGCAACGGTTTGTTGGTTGCATTGTTTTTTATAGTTCCACCGCTTGTCCTTTGGCGATTCTCAAAGACTAAAAAAGGTAGATTTATTGTAGACCGTACAATGCTCAAAATTCCAATCATGGGTTCATTGATACATAAAACTCTAATTGAAGTTTTTTGCAGAGTATTTTATACTTTATACAGCGGATCAGCGGAGAGTATTGAGCCAATAAGAATAGCTGCTGAAGCTGCAGGCAATACTTATTTTGAACATCAAATTAAAAATGTGGCTATACCTTTAATGATAAAAAAAGGTGTTGGCATTACAGAAGCATTTACTGCCTGCGGTGTTTTTACAGAAACTGCTCTTTCAAGATTTCATTCTGGTGAAGAAACCGGTACTATTAAAAATACAGCGCTACAACTTGCTAATTATTATGAAAGCGAAACAGTGTTTAGATTGAAGAATGTGATCGAATTAATACAAGTCGGTATAGCTATGGTTATTATGGTCGTTATGATTGGCCTTACTCTTGTATCTGCCGAGACGGCAACCATTAGTCCAAAGCCACCGATTATGAGATAAAAATAGGAAGCTAAAACGATGATTGATGCTCAGCTAGAAATGACCGATAAGATCGGTTACCTCCTTCTAAAAAAAGGAATTATTGATCACAAAATTTTAGAGCAATCTCTCAAAATAAAAGATAGCGACCAAACTAAACTTAAAAGAAATCTTGCTCAAATTTTGGTAGATGAATTTGGTTATGATCATGATATAATATTTAGAGAAGTTGCTGTCCTTTATGCTTTCAAGGAACTAAATATACATCCCGAAGAATTATCCGATGAACGAATTGCCGAAATAAAAAATTTAATGACCCGGCAGGGAAAAGAAGTTCAAAAAATGCTTCTTGAACACCGGGTTATTCCTTTTAAATTCGATGAAAAACAAAAAGACAAATTGATTCTTGCCGCAGTCGATCCAACCGATAGAAATATTGCAAAGGTAGCATATACATTAAACATTAAAAAGTATGAGATAAATTACCTTAGAAAAAAAGACTATGAAAAATTAATTTCTCTTCTTGTTACTTCCGAAAATGAATATTTGAAATTAGTTCAGGAAGCCGGAGAAGAAATTCAAGTAGTTCAGGATGAAGCGTCAGTTAACGAAGAAGAACTCGATGCAGAAATTAATAAAAGTGCGTTAATCAATTTAGTTGAGGCTGCACTTATTGAGGGAACTCGAAAAGGTGTAAGTGATATTCATATTATTCCAAAATCCGGTAACAAAACAGAAATACATTTTCGTGTAGATGGTAAATTAATGCTTTGGCATACTCAGGAAAATACATTGCCGGAAGCTGTAATGGCAGTTGTAAAAGACCGTTCGAAAGGACTTGATAGATTTGAAAGAGAACGAGCACAAGATGGTTTTATGCAAAGAGAAATTGATGGACATATTATTCGTTATAGAGTTTCTGTTCTTCCTACGGTTGGCACAGAATTAAAAAATAAATTTGAAAGTATTGTAATAAGAATTCTTGATGATAGAAAAGTAATCCGGGATTTAGGGAAATTAGGTCTTACCGGTTACGCAAACACAGCATTTGTAAAAGCAATTAGCCAACCCCAGGGAATGATCATTTTAACAGGTCCTACCGGAAGCGGTAAATCAACAACATTAGTTGCAGCACTTTATCAGGTTATCAATCCCACAAAAAATGTTTTAACAGTAGAAGATCCTGTAGAATATGTTATTGAAGGTGCGCGTCAGCTTAAGATTGGTTACAAAATGAATTTTGAGCAGGCAATCAGATCAATCTTACGTCACGATCCGGATATTGTTCTCGTTGGTGAAATGCGTGATAAAGAAACAGCCGAAACAGCAATTAAGCTTGCTAACACGGGGCACTTAACATTTTCCACATTGCATACAAACGATGCATCCAGTGCTGTTGCGCGTTTATTTAAGATGGGTGTTGAACCATTTCTAATTGCTTATGCTATTAATATTATTGTTGCCCAAAGACTTATCAGAAAATTATGCGACAGTTGTAAAAAGAAAATTGTGAATCTTGAAGAACATATACTTCCAACCGGACTCGATATTAAAGATTGGGTTGGACATGAAATTTATGATGCCGCAGGTTGTGAGAAATGTAATCATAGTGGTTATAAAGGAAGAATGGCAATACATGAGGCTCTTTATTTTACAAAAGAAGTTAGAAGATTAATTGTACGTGCTGGCGAAGAAATTGATGAAGAAGCATTACGCGATCAAGCAAGAAGAGACGGAACAAAAAGTTTGCGCGATTCTGGTTTTGAGAAAGTGATACTTGGATTAACTTCTATTCAAGAAGTCATTGGCGCAACAATGGAAGACTAATTCATCAATCTTTTTTTTATATTGTAATTAAAGTATAGTTCACCTTGCTATTTATTCATTTAAGCGGCGGCTATTAATGATTTCTGATGCAAAACAAATTCTTTCGGCTTTTACTGCAAAAATTCCTTCTTCTGTTTTTGGTCCCGAGCGTGTTAATTACATAGCGGACCACATTCATGAACTTCAGGTTGAACAACGAATTCAAATTTTACAATTGGTAAATAGTATTTTAGGGACAATGATAGACCGTCAAGCATCCGATGTTGAGCTAGGCGGACATGGGGCTCAAAATTATGTTTGGTACAGAATTTTTGGGAAGAAAGAACGTGTTGCAGATATTCCTCAATTTACGGAAGATGAAGCTTCTACTCTTATAATGATCTTACTAAGTAAAAGCCAAATAGATTTTTTATTACAAGAAAAAAATCTTGATTTCAGTTATTCATTCCATTTTGATAAAGCACAATTAGCCGTTAGATTTAGAGCAGATGCATATTTTGATTTGGATAGTGTTGCATTAAATATGCGGTCAATACAAACACGAATACGCCCGATTGAATCTTTAGACTTTCATCCTGTTGCAGTTAAAACAATGAGCCATAGTTACATTAAATTCGGACTCTCGTTGATTACTGGAATTACAGGATCGGGTAAATCAACTACACTTGATGCGATTATTGATTTTCATAATGATGCCGATCCATGTCATATAGTAATTATTGCATCACCTATAGAATATGTTCACAAATCAAGAAAAGCAATAATCAAACATCGTGAAGTTGGCAGAGATGTAAATTCATTTAAGGAAGGAGTTACTCAAGCATTACGTCAAGATCCTGATATTATTGTCATTGGTGAAATGAGAGATTCCGATACAATCATGGCGGCTTTAGAAGTAACTGATACTGGGCATAAAGTATTCTCAACATTACATACATCATCTGCTGTAGAATCAATCGACCGTATAATAGCTGAGGTTAATCCTACCGAGCAAGAAAGAGTAAGAAATCGTCTTGCTGATGTTTTAATATCAGTTGCGTCGCAGAAACTTGTACCCAGTTTAGACGGCAAAAGAGTACTTGCTAAAGAAGTTTTGATAGTAACTCCTTCGGTTAGAGCGGCAATAAAGAACAATAATACCAGTGAAATTTACATGATGATCAATCAAGGAGGCCCTCAGGGCATGGTTACGATGGAACAGGATTTGTTACGTTTATATGCCGAAAGGAAAATCTCTAAAGAAAGCGCTATAGCTTATGCTAATAATAAAACTAGAATCCTTCAATTAATAAAGGGATAGATGAAACAGATTGTCTGTCTATATTGTGAAGGTACAGATGCTAAACTGGCCGTCTTATCAAGAAATAAAGATGGTATCAAAATTCATAGTGTCGGTTCTCTTACTATGTCCCGTGCTCTTCAGTCATCCACTAAGCAGGATGTAATAGCTGAACTCGATGGACAGAATTTAATCTCAGCAGATCAGGTTTCTTTTGATAATCTTGATACTGAAGGTGTTTTATCATCATCATCATTACCTGTAGATCAATCTGATGTTGGTCAGCTCAACACTCTCTTATCTGAACTTAGACTTAATAATTTGCTTTTCATTCCAATTGTAACTGAACCGGTAATAAATTTTCATACTTATGAAGGACAACGTGATACTAACAAGAAAAAATTGATCGAAAATGTTATTAGTGATTTGCAAACATCTAAAGGAATAGAAGTAACTGAAGATTTGATAGATGTTTTTGAGTTGAATGAAAAATCCATGCTTGGAGTATTCATTGAAGGAGAGATTCCTTGTGTTGGCTTGATAAATCAACTGGCCAATTATAATAATAAACGGTATTTAAAAATACCTACAATTAAAACCGCGGAATTATCATTAGCATATTACGTTTCAAAATCCACAAAATTTTTTCCCGAAGATTATTCTCTTATTGTTTATATAGGAAAAGAATATAGCAAGCTGATCTTTATGGAAGGACAAAAACTTACTCATATCGGATCAACTTTAGATATAGGAACAAAAAACCTTCATACTTATGATGTTTATTTTTCAAAGATACTCCTCGAGATGGAGAATGGCGGTATTCCTAAGTTAGATAATATTATTATATGTGGCGAAGACAGATCAGAAAATTTAATCCTTTCTTTCTACGGAACATTTCCAGAAGCAAATGTTTCCGAACTTAAATTTGAGAATTTTAATACTTCTTCCATTAGTGAAGAAGACCGAACAAATTTAGCTTTATATGCGATTCCAATCTCCGTTGCTGTAGAATATTTTGATGAACTAGATAAAGCATATGTCGGCATTAACTTTCTGCCTAAGTACATTCAAGAGAATCAAAAATACCTACAATTCGGATGGCATAGTTATGCTGTTATGCCTCTGCTTTTTGGGGCAGCATTTTATTTTACGTTCCAAATACTTTCCAATATTCGTGAAATGAAAGATCTTGATTATGAAATTGCCAGGCTTAATCAGAGACAGATTGAAAACCAAGCTCTCGTTAATGAAATAAGTCCTATTGAAGCAAGAATTAGAAATTTCGATGCTACTCAAAAAATTCTAGATCAAGCGGCAGAAGGTTCTGGTCTTTGGAATAAAACAATTTTTAAAATGTCCGACTTTATTGAAAGAAGAAGAAATTTTTGGGTAACTAAAATTGAAACAATAACACCAGACGAAATTAAATTAAGTGGTTATTCATTAAACAGAAGTGTACTGACCGAGTTTGCAGATCAGAACCGAGGTTCTTTACTGAAGAGTATTAACTATGAACAACTAAGAGAAAAAAGCGCTTTTGCATACATTCTTAATCTGAAGTTAATGAAGGATACTCTTACTACAAAATGAGCAGTAAAATAAAAAATACTATAATAATTTTAATAATTTTTATAGCCATACTTGTTGGCGGGGGATTCTTCCATTTCTTTTTGCAAAAAGGGAAAATTAGTGATAGACAAAAGAAAATTAGAGATTTAAAACTTTACCAACTTGATACCGATGCTCTGAATCAACAATTAGATTTTCTCAAAAAACGAGTAGCTGAACTTGATTCAGTATTAGCTAATAGAAAGTATAACATACCTTATAATCTTACGCAGGCATCGTTCTTCGATTTTGTGAATCAAGTAAGTTTTAATTTTTCACCAAACTCGTATGTTAACATAGAATATGTTGAAACAGAAACTTCTACCGATTACAATATTTATCATTATACCTTAAATGGTGTAGCTGAATTCAATGATTTTGTTAAACTCATATATGCATTAGAAGAAAGTAAACAACTTAAAAAAGTTAGTGACGTAGAGTTATCAAATAATGTTAAAGTTGATCAAGACGGAACACCGCATTATCTGGTAACTTACAAGTTTAAAGCAAAAGTATATTATTCGAACGATAATCGTTTCTATGTAAAGAATTTTAAAGAAAATCAGATAATTCCAAATCCGGTTTATGATTTCTTCCATCCTCTTATCAGAAACGAGATCCCACCGAATAAGGATAGATTATTGGATGCTCAATCAGCTCATTTGCTGGCGCTAATTCCAGACGGGGCTTTCCTTTCTGATGCAAGCGGAAATACTTATTTACTTTGGGAAGGTGATCAGGTATATCTTGGTTATCTTACCAACATTAATTATCTGAACAGTGAAGTAAATTTTGTACTTAATAAAGGCGGGATAATAGAGAATTACAATTTGAAACTTGAAAAAGAAAAAAAGCAGAGTAAATAAAATGAAAAAGCTAATCGTAATTTTAATTCTATTCGGATTAACATTAACCACCCATGGCCAAATTGATTTGAAGGATAAATTAAAAGGATTTGTTCGTCCGGATGAGCTTGTTACGTTATCGGAAAGTATTAGTTTTGATCAAGCTATACAAGTAATCAGCTTAGTTAGTGAGAAAGTCTCCGGTAAAAAGGTTATATCGCCGATAAGTATCACAACTCCGATCGGAATTGAAATTAATAATATGCAATACAAAAAAGCTCTTTTAATTATTGTACAGTATAATAATTTATTTTTAGAAGAAACTGGGTCTACTATCATCGTTAGGAAAAAAAGTGATGTAATAGGTAAAAGCGATTCTAGTTTTGTATCCATAGATGAAAGAGAAGTAAAGATTTCGGCTGTTATGTTTGAAGCAAACATAGCCCAGATGCGAGAGCATGGCATTAATTGGGAATTTCTTTTATCCCAAACAGGATTAACTATTGGCGGTAAACTGGTTTCTATTCAGGAGCAAACAGCTACAACAAGTGGTACTGCTACCACAACCACACAGAACCCGCCGGATTTTAATCTTAATAGTAAATCTACTTTTTCAATGGGTCCTTTCGATGGAACTGCTACCGGATTGTTCAAATTTTTTGAAGATGAAAATCTTGGGAAAATAATTTCACGTCCAGTTATAACTGCAATTAATAAAAAGCAAGGAAAAACTCAAGTCGGTTCCGATTTCTCGATTAAAGAACGGGATTTTGCTGGTAACTTGATTGATAGGTTCTATCAAAGCGGAACTATAATTGAAGTTACGCCGAATATAATGACTGAAGAAGGAATTGATTACGTGTATTTAAAAGTTAGAATGGAAAAAAGTTCAGTTATAATCGGCTCGTTGTCTACTGAAAAACCTACAACAGTAGTAAACACAAATCTTCTTCTTCTTAATGGAGAAGAAACAGCAATCGGCGGATTAATTACAAACGAAGAGACAACAGTGCGTAGAGGTGTTCCATTCTTAAAAGATCTGCCATGGTGGGTATTTGGTTTAAGATACATATTCGGTTACGATCAAGTTTCACTCACTCAGAAAGAAATTATATTACTTATCAAAGCAGAAATTCTTCCATCCTTGAAAGAAAGATTTACTAAACCTAAAGAACAGGCAATATTGAAGAAGACTATGGATCAACAGAGAAGCGATTTAGAAAAATATAAAGAACAAACCAAGAAAAAAGAAGAGAATGTAAAATAAACAGCAAGATTGATAAATATTTGTAAAGATAGGTCTATAAAAATTTTCTAACCGTCAATTTGTTTAATTGTAATGCCATCGCAAAATTAATTATAGCATTTCTTCCCGATTAGGATTTTATTAAACCGGAAGGTTCATCGAACCATGAGACTTAACTACCGTTTCATACTGATTGCATTTATTATTGTACTTATCATGTCTATAGCTTCGACGTTTGTTTTTTATTCATTAGCCGGCAAAGTTCTAACACAGCAGCAATCGAAAACAATCCTGAATTCCACAAATGATTTTGCAGCTATTTTTCAATATGAATATTTAAATATGGAAGAAGAATTCCGTTCGGTCTCTCCTCATGCCGGAATGTTTAATAAAATTAATCTCGATTCTACTTCTATAGATTTTTGTTTTACACTTGTTAATGATTCACTTATTAATACCCGTGAGTTCAAAGTTAAGTCGGAAACCTATTTGAACGTTAGATCATCATCATTTAGGCAGTTTTTTTCAGATAATCCAAATGTAGTTCTGCGTTATGCCCAATATCCAAATGGCAAAACTGTTTATTATGGAAATCAAATTTCTTCTAATTATTTAAATCGAATCTCACAGAAAATACGCGCTGAAGTTGCTCTGGTAATTAATAATTCTCCGATAGAGATTTCTAATCCAGAAAAGAATCAAATACATCTTTTAAGTATAATAAACGCAGTTCGGAATTTAAAATACCGCAATAGTTTTGATTTATTTACTACTGAGTTGGACAATGCGGATTTTACTGCAGCGCTTTTTATTCCAAAATCTATTCTAACTCCCGGCGCAAAAATTAACTTTATTGTTTTTAATGTTTATAAGGAAGGTGTTGAATTCCGGGATACATTAAAACTAGTAATGCTGCTTGTCGTGCTTACAGGAAGCGCCATAACCTTTATAATAGTTTGGGTTTTTACTGCAAAGCTTAGAGAACAGGTTTCATTATTAAGCCAGGCAGCTGAGATCACAGGTAAAGGAAATCTTGATCACCGGGTTCCTATTCTTACAAAAGATGAAGTAGGTAAATTCGGTGAAACATTCAACCATATGCTTGATGAATTGGTACGGAATAAAAAAGCTGAAAAGGAATACTCTGAATTCTTGGCTCTAATTAACCAGAATCCAACATTAATTGAAATATCCGATGCAGCGCTTTCTAAAATAATTAAGTCAACCGGATTAACATTCGGAGTGCTTTATCTGGTAGAGCATAAATCATTAAGACTAATTTCATCATTTGGCGTCAGCAAAAATTTTATTGAATTAAAACAAGATGTAAGTCTTTATAGTAATGCTGTTGAAAAGAAAGAAAAAGTTGAATTCCGGTTCAGTGATAATTTCCCGGAAATAAAAACCGGTATTGCTTCTATTAAGATAAAATATTTAATAATCTACCCGATCATTTATAATAAAGAAACTATTGGTGTACTTGAATTGGCAGCAGAATCGGATCCGCATACAGACGTTCGTAAGTATATTGATAATATTCATGAACAGCTTGCAGTTGGAATTATCAATGCAAAATCTTTTGAACAGCTTGAAAATTTTATTGGAGAATTGAAGAAACTCAATGAAGAATATCAAAAACAGAACGAACAGATCATAAAGCAAAACGATGAAATGAAAGAGCTTCACCAGCAATTAAAAGATAAAGCTGATGAACTTGAACGACAAAGGATCAAAGCAGTTGAATTAACAAAAGTGAAATCCGAATTTTTAGCAAGTATGTCTCATGAACTTAGAACACCTTTAATATCTATTCTTGGATTGACGGAATTATTGATAAAAGACAGTTCGGTTGTTATAAAAGCTAAAGACCGCTTAAATATAGTTCATCGAAACGGGAAAAAATTACTTTCTTTAATTACCAATATTTTGGAGTTCTCAAAATTTGAGTCCGGCAAAATTGAAGTTAAAAAAGAGAGCTTTTTGTTGTATGATATTCTGGAGGAAATTTATCCGAACATTCAACAAATCGCATCAGAAAAAAATCTTGAGTTTAATTTTGATGTTGAGAGAAATTCTAATATTCTTCTTAACACTGATAAAAGTAAACTGGAACAGATTCTAATTAACTTACTTGTAAATGCAGTTAAGTTTACTGAAAAAGGATCTGTCCGACTTGGTATTAAAGTAATCAATGGAACTGATATTGAGTTCAATATAACTGACACAGGAATTGGCATTTCTGATGAGAATAAGAAAATTATTTTTAGCGAGTTTAGACAAGTTGACGGAAGCACAACTAGAAAATATGGCGGTGCAGGTTTAGGTCTTTCTATTTGTAAAAAATATGTTGAAATGCTTGGAGGAATACTTTCTCTTCAAAGTGACACGGGCGAAGGGTCCCGATTTTATTTTGTTTTACCTGAAACTGTGCTTGATGTTGTTGAAGTACCAGAACATCAATTCTTAACTATAACTGAACCTGAAAAAGAAAGACAGCTTACGAAATCTATACTAATAATTAACGATAATACCGATACACAAAAGTTAATTGGTGATTATTTGGCTTCTTATGACTACGATGTTATTATAACTTCAAACACTAATGACGGATTACATTTAGCTAAAGAAAAGTTACCATATGCAGTTATATTTAACCCATTTATAAAAGAAGGCAATCTTTGGACTTTCATTCCCGCCATGAAAAGCTACACATCAACACGACACATACCGATTGTTCTCACAATAATTATAGAGGAAGAAAAGGTCGGCTGGGAACCCGAGATATTTGATTTTATTATTGATAAAATTAATTACAATGAGTTTAATGAATTGGTATCGAAGGTGGAAACACATTTTGAAAAAAATATTCGGAAGATCGTTTTAATTAATACACATCAAGATGAATTTGAAACACTCAAAAAATCTTTTGGAGATGTTTTTGATATTGCTATTATTTCTTCTCCAGAAAATATTGGCGAGCAAATTCAAAATGAAAAACCACATTTAGTTATTATAGATATAGCTGCTTTTATGGAACAATCATTACAAATAATTTATGAAATTTCTCAAGAGAGACTGTTAAAAAATATTCCGATTATTTTGAAGTTACCAAAAATATTAACTCAAGACCAGATAAATAAATTGAATAATAAGTTTAAGGAAATAGCCTTAACTATTAAATCACACCCGTTGGATGTCTTAAAAGTATTACGGGACAGATTAAAGATTGATGACAATGTTACAAATAGAAAAAATAATCTTATTGAAGAAGCGTATTCAAACGAACAAGCAAATTATTATCAGAAGAATGAAAGCAGCAAAGATTCGAAACCAACCGTTTTAATTGTTGATGATAATAACGATGCACTTTTTACTATTGGCGAGTTCGTAAAAGAAATGAACTGTAATACAATTTTTGCACATAATGGAATGGAATGTTTATTAACGTTGAATCATGTTGAACCGGATCTAATCTTTTTAGATATAATGATGCCTCAGATGGATGGATTTGAAACTATAAAACGAATACGCAGTGAAAAAAGATTTGAGAATATACCTGTAATTGCACTTACAGCTTACGCTATGCTGGATAATAAGGTGGTTATTGAAAAAAATGGTTTTAATGATCTCGTAACAAAACCTATAAACTCGCAATTACTTGCTTCGAAATTAAAAAAATATTTAAAAGCCAGAGTTGGTTAACCGACAGTGAAAAAAATTCTGATTATTGATGATAGTCCAGATAGCGTGTTTTTACTTCAAGACAGACTGGAGCGTGAGGGTTTTGAAATTGCAAAAGCTTATAATGGTGAAATGGGGATTCAAAAAGCTGTTGAAGGGAAACCGGATCTAATTCTTTTGGATGTTATGATGCCTGATATTTCCGGTTATGATGTTTGTAAAATTTTATCTTCTAAAGAAGAGACAAAACTTATCCCGATAATTTTATTAACCGCTTTAACCGAAGCAAACAATTTAGTAAAAGGATTGCAGTCAGGTGCTTTCGATTATATCAAGAAACCTTTTAACCGTATTGAATTAATTGCACGCATTAACTCAGCACTTAGATTCAGTGAGACAAATAAATTTCTTCTAGAAATAGAAAAGATTAAAACATTTGCAGCAACTGTTGTAACTGCAAATCACGAGATAAAACAACCTTTAACATTGATTAATCTTTCAACAACAGCTATTCGTAGAGAATTTTCAAAAACGAATTATTCTATTGAAAACATCCTAAAGAGAATTGAATTTATTGAAAATGCCGCAAGAGATATTATTTCTGTTCTTGATAAGCTTGGTTCTATTAAAAAACCGGTAATCACACCTTACGTTAACGATCTTAATATAATTGATTTGACATCAGAAGAGAAAAAAGACCTACCCAATTAATTCTTTTACTAAAGAAAGAAGTTCCTCAAAGTTATACGGTTTGTTGATAATTTTAATTATTAAATTCTCAGGAAGAGTTTCATCAAATTCAGAAAGAGAACCTGAAGCAAGAATGATTGGTAATGTATAACCGGCATTTATAATCTCTTGTAAACATGTTAGTCCATCCATCTCAGGCATTATTCGATCAATAATTAGCAAATCTGGAGTTCTCACTTTTAGTATATCTAAAACTTCAACTCCGTTTGATGCAGTAAGTATTGTGTAATCATAAGATTGTAAAAGTTCGGTAAGTAGTTCGCGAAGTATATCTTCATCTTCTGCAATCAAAATTGTTTTTCCGCTTTGTGCATGCTCATTATGCAATATCGGAGCAGAATTTAATGTGATAATAAACTCTGAACCTTTACCTACTACACTTGAAACAGAAATAGTTCCGTCATGATCTTCAATAATTTTTTTAACTATAGATAAACCAACACCAGAAATTGTTTTTTTATTTTTTGTAGAATAGTTTTCATCGAATACTTGAGAGAGAAACTGCCCTTCAATACCACTTCCGCTATCGCTTATATTAATTTGAATTTTATCTTCGTTTTCCAAATTGCATGTTCTGATTTCTATTGATCCTTTCTTGTCAATCGCTTCTACAGAATTAGTTATGAGATTTAAGATTACCCTATAAAAATCGGAATATTTGCCGTTTACAAGATTAAGATCTTTTTCAAGAGAAAGTTGGAAATCAATTTTATCACTTTGCTGTAAAGTATATGAGCGGACTATATCTGCAATGATCGAATTTAAATTAATTTTTCGTTGAGTAATTTTATTCGAAGCACTGCCAAATGTATCCTCTATCATCTCTGATGCAAGGTAAGTGCCGCTTTCAATGTTATTGAGGATTGGAAGGATAGTATCAATGTTGGTAACTTTTCTTTTAAGAAGGTCTATACTGTTTAGTATACGCGTGAAAATATTATTTAGATCATGTGCAAGATGTTTTACAGAAGAATCCTTTTCCATTCTATTTAAGGTTGTACTTTAGAATTTTTGAATAGAGTGTCTTCTGGCTGATATCTAAAGCGCGTGCAGTATTTTCGCGGTTCCAATTATGATGTTCTAAAGCCCGTTTAATATGAATTTTTTCTAATTCATCCATAGTTAAAAGAGTGCCGTCATCCTTTATAAAGTTTGTAAAATCAAAATCTTCTTTGGGTATGTTCAAATCTTTAGATTGAATAATTTCGCTTTCGGAAAATATTATTGTACGCTCAATTATATGTTCAAGCTCTCTGACATTTCCCGGGAAGTTATAACGCTGTAAATCGTTTTTAGCATCGGGCGAAAGCTTTTTGACCGAACGGACCGGTGATTTCTTCTGAAGAAAATATTCCGACAATAAATGTACATCTCCTTCACGTTCACGTAATGGAGGGATAGTTAAAGTTATTACATTTAATCTAAATAAAAGATCACGGCGGAAATTTTTCTTTTCTGCTTCTTCCATTAAATTTTTATTTGTTGCACCTATAACACGGACCGAAGAATTTAAATTTACTACTCCTCCAACTCTTCTGAATTCTCCATTCTCAAGAAATCGTAAAAGTTTAGGTTGTAATGCTAAACTTAATTCACCAATCTCATCAAGAAAAAGTGTACCACCGTTTGCGATTTCAACCAATCCTTGTTTAGAGGCTTTTGCATCCGTAAAAGCTCCCTTCTCATAACCGAAAAGTTCACTTTCTATTAGCTGATCGGGAAGAGACGCGCAATTGATAGCAACAAATGGTTTATCGGCATGATTGGAATGATTATGAATAAATTCTGCAAATAATTCTTTGCCGGTCCCGGTTTCACCTTCAAGCAAAATATTGGAATCAGATTTAGCGGCACGTTCTGCTAAATGAATAATTTTTCTTATTACATCACTCTCGCCAATAATATTGTTGGAAGGAAGTTGGTTAATTTTTGATACAAGTATTTTATTTTTTATTAGCAGATCTTTATGATCAAGCGCGCGTTCAATTATTACGCAAAGTTGACCGAACTCGTATGGTTTAGTAATGAAATCATATGCGCCTTGCTTAATGCAGTTAATAGCTGTTCGCATATCAGATTTTGCGGTTAAAACAATTACTTGTAACGAAGGGTGATTTTCTTTTGCATAACTTAAAACTTTTTCACCGTGAACCACGCGCATTTCAAGATCGAGCAATAGAATATCATAGAAACGTTTTTTCAAGTTTTCAATGGCATCTTTTCCATCATAAACAACATCTACCGAGTAACCCTCGTTCACCAATTCTTCTTTTAAGAGGTAACAAAGGGTTTCATCATCATCGGCGATTAATATTCTTGAGTCCTTCATACGTGGTAATTTTTACTTGTGTTTCAATATATAAAAAAAGAGTGAGAAAAATAATTTTTTAGTGTGCGAATAAGTCGCTTTGGAATTTAAAGGGGAGAGGTTTATATTTACGCCCGCAATTTTAATGGTGAGGGCGCGTAGCTCAGTGGTAGAGCAACACCCTTTTAAGGTGAAGGTCGGTGGTTCGAGCCCACCCGTGCTCACGAGTGAAAGCCTTGTAATTCAATGAGTTACAAGGCTTGTTTTTTTTGTTTAAACTTAGGGGGAATAAAAAGAGAGTAATTTTTTTAAAAACTTTTCCCATATTAAAAAAATCTGTAAATTTTCCAATCAGTAGAATCACTAGCCCTAAGTGGTTTAGGGTAAATTATTTCTATTCACCCGAATGAAGAACACGGCAGGAGAATGCTGATCATAGGCAGTACATTTGTTTATGGATAATTCAACTAATATATGTGTGGCTTTACTTTTTTAAATAATATTTCAATTCGAACAATTTTTGTTAGTGTCCTAATTTCATTTTTAGATGAAAAATATTTTAATAGTCATTCTGAATTTATTTCAGAATCTCAATATTTTAGACTTCGAAATGAATTTGGAATGACATAAACTTGAAAGTAGGCCACTACTCAATTTTTAGCTATATTTTATTAGCAACAACGGAAATGTTTGTGGAACTCTTAATAAATAACTTCTTATCTCTTCTACTATTCAAATCAAATTCAACTTTCGAATTAATAAAGAAATTCTAATAGATATATTTATTGTCATTTGGATAATCACGAAGTTCCACTTTAGTGGTGGTTATGCAATTGGTTCTGCCGCATAATTTTTTATGAAGTAGATTATTGAATTTAATAATGCACGGGACTCAAGTAAATGAAAATATCTAAACATTTTTGCTTACGTGTAACTTTATTTTTGTTTATTATTCTTACAATAAAAACCAGTGCACAATTATTTCTGCCAAAAGTAGATTATGCAGCCGGGACACAGCCATACTCAGTAGCAATCGGAGATTTTAACGGGGATAATAAATCCGACCTTGCCGTTGCTAATTACAGTAGCAATACTGTAAGTATATTCCTTGGAAACGGAGACGGAATATTTCAAAATAAAGTAGATTATGCAGCCGGTTCACGTCCATTCTCAGTAGCAATCGGAGATTTTAACGGGGATAATAAATCCGACCTTGCAGTTGCTAATGACGACAACAATAATGTAAGTACATTTCTTGGAAACGGAGACGGAACATTTCAAAATAAAGTAGATTATATAACCGGGACAAGTCCACGTTCAGTAGCAATCGGAGATTTTAACGGGGATAATAATTCCGATCTTGCCGTTGCTAATTGGAGCAGCAATAATGTTAGTATATTGCTTGGAAACGGAGACGGGACATTTCAAAATAAAGTAGATTATGCAGCCGGGGCAAACCCACGCTCAATAGCAATCGGAGATTTTAACGGGGATAATAAATCCGACCTTGCCGTTGCTAATTTCAGTAGCACTACTGTAAGTATATTGTTAGGAAACGGAGACGGAACATTTCAAAATAAAGTAGATTATGCAGCCGGGTCAAATCCAGAGTCAGTAGCAATTGGAGATTTTAACGTGGATAATAAATCCGATCTTGCCGTTGCTAATGACGACAACAATAATGTAAGTATATTGTTAGGAAACGGAGACGGAACATTTCAAAATAAAGTAGATTATGCAACTGGGACAAGTCCATACTCAGTAGCAACCGGAGATTTTAACGTGGATAATAAATCCGATCTTGCCGTTGCTAATAATGTCAGCAATAATGTAAGTATATTGTTAGGAAACGGAGACGGAACATTTCAAAATAAAGTAGATTATGCAGCCGGGTCACATCCAGTCTCAGTAGCAATCGGAGATTTTAACGTGGATAATAAATCCGACCTTGCCGTTGCTAATAATGGTGGCAAGAATGTCAGTATATTAATTCATACTAATAATCTCCCTACAGCAGCAAACGGTAGCGTTACAATTAACGAGGATAATATAAAAACATTTGCGACAGATGAATTTAACTACACTGATGCAGATGGAGATCCATTAAGCAAAATACAAATAACCTCATTGCCGGTAAGCGGCACACTCTTTAAGGATGATAATTTGAACTCAACTGCAGATGCTGGAGAAACAATATTATTAAATGGAGAAGTTACAAAAGCCGAGATAGATGCAAACAAACTGAAATTTATGCCGGGATTAAATGAGAACGGTACACCATATACAACATATGATTTTAAGGTGCATGACGGAACTGCATACAGCAGCAATTCATATACAACGACAATAAATGTAACAGCAGTAAACGATGCACCGGAGTTGGCTGTTATAGAAGTTGCAGTATTAAGTTATACAGAAGGAGAAGCGGCAACAGAAATAACAAGTACGATAGAAGTAACCGACATAGACGATGCCAATATTGAAAGTGCAAATATTCAAATAACTATGAACTATTCTAATGGTGAAGATATTCTCTCCTTTACAAACCAGAATGGAATAAGAGGAACATGGACAGCAGCGACAGGAACGATGGCATTGAGTGGAAGAGCAACATTAGCAAATTATCAAACAGCATTGAGAGATGTAAAGTATAACAACACAAGTAATGCACTCAACACATCTGTACGTACAGTGAGTTTTACAGTAAACGATGGAGATGTAAATAGCAACACATCAACAAGACAAATAAACATAATTGCAACGAACAATGCACCGGTATTAAGAGCAATAGAAGTTGCAGCATTAAGTTACACAGAAGGAGATACAGCAACAGCAGTAACAAGTACGATTACAGTAAGTGATGTTGATGATACGAATATTGAAAGCGCAACTGTGCAGATAACGGGTAATTATCAGAACGGTAAGGATGTATTAAGTTTTACAAACCAAAACGAAATTACCGGAACATGGACAGCGGCAACAGGCACAATGGCACTGAGTGGATCAGCAACATTAGCAAATTATCAAACAGCGCTTCGTGATGTTAAGTATAGCAATACGTCACAAAATCCTTCAACATTAGAGCGGACAGTAAGCTTTACAGTAAACGACGGAGATGAAAACAGCAATACATTGACGAAACAAATAAACATTACTGCAGTAAACAATGCACCCGTATTAGCATCAACAGAAGTAGCAATATTAATTTATACAGAAGGAGATGCAGCAACGGCAATAACAAGTACAATAAATGTTAGCGACGTTGACGATACAAATATTGAAAGTGCAACGATACAGATAATGGAAAATTACCAGAACGGTCAGGATGTACTAAGTTTTACAAACCAAAACGGAATTACCTGTACATGGACAACGGCAACAGGCACAATGGCATTGAGCGGAAGTGCAACATTAGCAAATTATCAAACAGCGCTTCGTGGTGTTAAGTATAGCAATACGTCACAAAATCCTTCAACATTAGAGCGGACAGTAAGCTTTACAATAAATGATGGAGATAATAATAGCAACACATTGACAAGACAAATTTCTGTTGAAGGTAGCGTCACTGATATAAGTACTTTGAATAACGAGATCCCAGGTGAATATGCTTTGTACTCTAATTATCCAAATCCATTCAACCCAAGTACAATAATTAGATATGCTCTTCCCAAAGAAAGTTATGTCTCACTAAATGTATACAATATACTAGGAGAGGAAGTATTTAAATTAACTGATGGAATTAATTCAGCTGGTTATCATGAAATAGAATTCGATGCAAATAAACTTTCTTCCGGAATATATATTTACAGAATAAGAGCGGGTGAGTTTATTCAAACGAAGAAAATGATTTTGATGAAATAAGAAGTGATATTTCAAAAATGAAACAGGAAAAGTAAAACAATAGGGTTTGATCTTAAGTACAAATAAAGATTTAGAATGGTGTATGAACGTAATAATCAATGTGTCAAAAGATTTTTAAGGTGAAGGTCGGTGGTTCGAGCCCACCCGTGCTCACAAAAAAACTCGATTTCATTCAAGAGATCGGATTTTTTGATAAAAAATAACGATTTATACATTGACAAAACCGTATAACAATTATACCTTTGCTCCTAAGATGACAAACACAAATAATATATTAAGCAATAATTGGTGGTGGAGAAACCTTTCTTTGCCGTCCTAATGCTTTAAATAGAATTTATAATAAGCCATGGATGGTAGAACCGTTCACGGCTTTTTTGTATCCAGCCGTGAGCTTCCATTCAACAGCTTTTGTTTTTAACCCAAAGGAGGTTCATATGTCAAGTAACAAAATAGTATTTCTCGAACAATCAAAAATGCCAACTCATTATTACAATGTATTAGCGGATGTTCCGGTACCGATGGATCCGCCGTTACATCCTGGGACAAAACAACCCGCCGGACCTCAGGACTTCGCTGCAATCTTTCCGATGGAATTAATTATGCAAGAAGTCTCGCAAGAACGGTTCATCGAAATCCCAGATGAAGTACGCGATCTTTACAGGATCAGCAGACCGACACCGCTTATCCGTGCGGCAATGCTTGAAAAAGCTTTGGACACACCTGCAAAAATTTATTTCAAATATGAAGGTGCAAATCCAACCGGAAGCCACAAGACAAATACTTCATATGCGCAAGCTTACTATAACAAGAAAGCCGGAATCAAAAAGCTTGTAACTGAAACCGGTGCAGGACAGTGGGGAAGTGCACTTGCGATGGCATGCAAACATTTTGGAATGGAATGCGAAATTTTTATGGTGAAAGTCAGTTATAATCAAAAACCATATCGCAGAACATTTATGAAATTATTTGATGCCACCGTGCACGCAAGCCCAACAACTTTAACAAACGCAGGAAGAAATGTTCTTGCAAAGGATCCGGATTCACCCGGTTCATTAGGAATTGCAATAAGCGAAGCAATGGAAATAGCAGTTCAACGCGACGATACAAACTATAGTTTAGGAAGTGTGTTGAATCATGTTCTTTTGCATCAAACAATAATTGGAGAAGAAACACGATTACAAATGGAAATGGTTGATGAATACCCCGACATAATAATTGCATGTGTTGGCGGCGGCAGTAATTTCGGTGGAATCGCATATCCATTCTTACGCGATAAACTAACAGGCAACAAGAAGAATCTGGAAGTGATTGCTGTAGAACCAGCATCATGCCCAACACTCACAAAAGGAAAATATGAATACGATTTTGGTGATGAAGCAGGAATGACTCCGCTGTTAAAAATGTACACGTTAGGTCATGATTTTATTCCGCCAAAAATTCACGCCGGAGGATTGCGTTATCATGGCGCCGCTCCATCGATTTCTTTGCTTTACAATATTGGAGCTATTACCGCTAGTGCATACGAACAGAATGAAGTATTTCAAGCGGCACAATTGTTTGCCCAGACAGAAGGAATTGTTCCGGCGCCGGAAAGTGCTCATGCAATTAAGGAAACCGTCGAACAGGCTTTGCGTTGCAAAGAAAGCGGCGAAGCAAAAACAATCTTATTCAATTTATCCGGTAATGGATTTTTGGATTTAGGTTCTTACGAAATGTTTATTGAAAATCAGCTTGAGAATTACTCCGGCGGGGCGAATTAAACTAAGACCGTAGAAGAATAATTATCCTGTAGAGACGGGATTTTTACCGTCTCTACATTACTTTCCTCTCATACAATATTTTTTGATATTTTAAGTAAGTGAATTCAATAATACAAATATTTTTGGGAAGTCTTCTGCTTAGCTTAGTTCACGCTACAATACCAAGTCACTGGCTTCCGTTAATAGCGATAGGCAAAGCTGAGAAGTGGACCGACAAAGAAACACTGACCGTAACTGCAATCACCGGGGCTTCACACACAATCAGCACGGTTATAATTGGAATTATTGTTGGATTGGTCGGTTATAAACTTTCCGAGTCCTATCATTATATCACACACTATGTTGCGCCGGTAATTTTAATAGTTCTTGGTATTACCTATTTCTATTTGGAATACCGGCACAGTTTAATCAAAACAGCGCATCACCATCATCATATTCACGTTGATGAAATTATTGAAAAACGAAAGAGCAAAAGATCAATTGTGTTGACGCTAAGTGTAGCAATGTTTTTTTCGCCGTGTTTGGAAATCGAAGTTTACTATTTCACTGCAAGCCGTTTAGGATGGTTGGGAATTGGAATTGTCTCTGTAGTTTATTTTTTCATTACGGTTCTTGGAATGATGTTTCTTGTGCACTTTGCATCTAAAGGAGTACGCAAACTTAATTGGCATTTTCTGGAACACCATGATAAACTAATTAGCGGAATAGTTTTGATAATTGTTGGCGTGCTGGCGTTTTTTGTGGAGTATTGATGACCACCCCCTATTATTCATCCCCCTAATAAAAAAGAGGGGGACAGTAGTTAGGTTTTACATTCCTATTTCTTTCAACAAATTATCTGCACCGCTGATCTTATCCATGATCCATAAAACATAACGTATATCAACACCAATCGAACGGCTGTAGGATTCATTCCATGCAAAATCATTTATAGTTGCTTCATACACACGATCGAAATTAACTCCGATCAAATTTCCGTAAGAATCTAAAACCGGACTGCCGGAATTTCCGCCAGTCGTATCCATATCATAAAGCATAGCAACCGGAAGTTTGCCTGTTTTCTTGCTTACATATTTTCCGAAATCTTTTTTATCATAAACCGTTCGCAATTTATCCGGGACAACAAAATCATCGCCTCCTGTAACACCCTTTTGAATTACTCCTTCAATTGAAGTGAACGGCTCCATATAAACTGCATCTGCCGGATTATAACCTTTAATATGTCCGTATGTGAGTCGAAGCGTACTGTTTGCATCCGGAATAAAGCCTGCCTGTCCGGTAGGCAGGTTAGTTTTCTTCCATTGCATTTTTACGTCAACAAGATTACCGTAAAGTTTATTCAGCTTGCCTTCATTCTTTTGATTTTCTTTATCACTAACCTGGTTTTGCATTCTAATTATTCTGGAAAAGATAAACAGAGGATCCTGTAAAGCGGCAATTTCTTCCGGCTTCTTTGTTAGGAGTGAATTAAAATATTCTTTATCGCGGATTTTTGATTCGATAATATTATTGCTAATAAAAGATTGAAAAGCTTCTTCAGGATCCACACCATTTCCTTCCAGTATCTCATCAGCGGCCATTATTCGCGAAGAGCTTTTAAATCTATTTGCATCAATCAACATTTTCATAAGCATCGTCTCTTCAAGGTCGGCATTGTAATTCTGCTTTGTGTTCTCAATTGCGGTAAGAGTCTGCTTGATATTTTTCTCCTGGTAAGCAATTTTTCTTTCAGCATCCGGTTTTTGTATTTCTTCAGTATAGTCTAAAACAAATGCTGAAAGTGAAAGTGTCGGAGAAAAATTATTTAACTGCCTTAGCCATAAATCAGCTTGTGCATTTTGATTAACTTTTTCGAATACAATTCTGATCTCTTCTAAAAGATTTCCGTATTTTGCTTTCAGTGCCGGTTCAAAATTTATAAATAACTGAAGCTGTTTTTCCTCTTCTTGTTTTTGTTCAACAAGATTGATCTTCCTCAAACCTTTAATCTTCCCTTGATAATTTTTCATTATGTTGGCAAGACCTTTAATGCGGTTAGCAAATGCAAGTGTAAGTTCTTTATTTCCTTCACTAAGTTCTTGCATCGTTTCTATTGCATATTGGTAAAGACCGGAAATGTATGGAAGTAAATAATCCTGCTGATATTTCATATAATGTGAAGGACGATGACGGAATGTTCTGCCCGGGTAACCAAGTTGAAAAACAAAATCTCCTTCTTCGACTCCATTAAAATTTATTTTTAAGATTTTTTTTGGTTTGAACGGAACATTATCTTTTGAATATGTTGCGGCTTTACCATCCGGTGAAACATAAGCACGCATTAATGAAAAATCTCCTGTATGTCTTGGCCAAACCCAATTATCTGTCTCACCGCCAAAATTACCGATCGATTGAGGAGGCGCATATACAAGGCGTACATCGCGGATTACTCTATACTTGAACAGAACGTATGTCTTGCCGGCAAACATTTCGGAAACTTCTGCAACGATAGATTCCTTCTCATTTGCGGCAGCGTCTGTAAGTTCTTTTATTTTTTGCGCGATGACCTTTGTGCGCTCAACTAGATCGGTTACATTTTGAATTGCACTGAGAATTATACCGGAAACATCCTGGTATGATTCGGTAATTCTGCAAATTCCCCCTTGCGATGGAATTTCCTCAGCGAATGTTTTAGCATGAAAACCATTTTCAAGATAATTATTCTCTACGGTACTGGCTCTTG
>Ga0182021_10001972_pt1 | contig 23883 bp, 20 predicted proteins | sample 612E3MmetaG_FD_120493 | JGI IMG/M metagenome (GOLD analysis project Ga0182021, IMG submission 120493) | Permafrost microbial communities from Stordalen Mire, Sweden - 612E3M metaG (Illumina Assembly) | ecosystem: Environmental > Terrestrial > Soil > Wetlands > Permafrost | place: Sweden... | reverse complement strand
TTAAAGTTGGTAGCGGTTTATTTTTACGATGCGCCTTATTCCCCGGCAATCGACATACGCTCTACCAGTATAGAGCCGGTGCGGACATTGCCGCGATAATCGACATCATTGCCTACGGCGACGATGTTTTTAAGCATGTCTTTCAAGTTACCTGCTATGGTGATTTCTTCAACTGGATATTGAATTTCGCCGTTTTCCACCCAGAACCCGGCAGCGCCGCGTGAATAATCGCCGGTCACCATGTTGACGCCTTGGCCCATCAGTTCGGTCACCAACAAGCCGGTTCCGAGTTGCTTTAACAGGCCCTGGTAATCCAGCGCCCCGGTGTCTATCGTCAAATTCCGCACCCCACCCGCGTTGCCGGTACTGTGCAAGCCCAATTTACGCGCCGAATAAGTGCTTAATACATAACTGCGCAGAATTCCGTTGCTGACTATATCGCGGGTTTTGGTCGCTACGCCTTCGCCATCGTAAGCGGCGCTGCCTAATGCCCCTATTAAATGGGGTCGTTCGTGGATATGGATAAAATTCGGGAAAACCTGTGTATCTAGTGCATCCAGCAAAAATGACGACTTGCGGTATAAGTTACCGCCGCTGATGGCGCCGATGAACGAACCCAACAAGCCCGATGCGATTTCTGCGCTATACAATACGGGGCATTGCCGGGTGCTTAAGCTGCGCCCCACCAGACGCCGTAGCGCTCGTTCGGCGGCTTTTTTACCGATTTCGGCAGCAGGTTCCAAATCACGGGCGTTCCTGGACACGCTATACCAGTAATCGCGCTGCATGCTGTCGCCGCGTTGCGCCAAAACCGAACAGCTTAAGGAATGACGGGTGGACGTATAGCCATGAAGAAAGCCTAGACTGTTGCCCATCACATGATTGCCCTGATGGGTATTAACGGATGCGCCTTCGGAATTGCTGATTTCGGCATGAAAACCGCGTGCGGCATCTTCGCACTCGATAGCCAGGGCAATCGCGTCATCAACACTGACGCCCCACGGATGATTGAGATCAAGATCGGGAAATTCAGTGGCCAGCAGTTCTTGTTCGGGCAAGCCGGAATAGTCGTCTGCGCTGGTGTAGCGGGCGATGCTACAGGCGGCGCTCACCGTTTCTTTAATGGATTCCGGCGACAAGTCGGTGGTGCTAGCCGAACCTTTGCGCTGTCCGAAATAAACGGTAATGCCTAAGCCCTGGCCGCAATGATGCTCTATAGTTTCCACCTCGCCCAGACGCGCCGACACCGATAAGCCGTTTTCCTGGCTCAATCCGGCTTCGGCGGCGCTGGCACCCTGTTTTTTCGCCTCGTCCAATAACTCTTGAACGGTATTTTTTAATCGATTGATTTCTTCTTGATTTTGCACGGTGTACTCTGTGTTTAGTAGGTCGGGTTAGCGTAGCGTAACCCGACATAAGCTATTTAGATTGTTGTACATAGTTCCTACGCTTTGCGTGGGAATTCATCCTGCAACGCTCCAGCGTTGCAGGATGACGCTGGAGCGTCAACAGCTGCGTTCCCACGCGGAGCGTGGGAACGATGAAAAAAAATTCCAGCAATGCCGTATCGGTATCTTCAAAGTATTTAAAGTTCATAACTGTTAAACACTCGTCCCACCCACCGTCAAGCCGTCTATCTTCAGCGTAGGCTGGCCGACGCCGACCGGTACGCTTTGTCCGTCTTTGCCGCAAGTGCCGACGCCGCTGTCCAGCTCCAGATCGGTACCGACCATGGATACTTTAGTCAACACGTCGGGGCCGTTGCCGATCAGGGTTGCGCCTTTAACGGCGCGGGTTATTTTGCCGTTTTCGATCAAATAAGCCTCGCTGGCGGAAAACACGAATTTACCGGAGGTAATATCTACCTGTCCACCGGCAAAATTCTTGGCGTAGAGGCCTTTTTTTACCGATTTGATGATTTCTTCGGGATTATGTTGCCCTGCCAGCATGTAGGTATTGGTCATGCGCGGCATCGGCAAGCTTGAGTATGACTCGCGCCGTCCGTTGCCGGTGGACTGAACGCCCATCAAGCGGGCATTAAGTTTGTCCTGCATGTAGCCTTTGAGGATGCCGTTTTCTATCAATACGGTTTTTTCCGTCGGCGTGCCTTCATCGTCTATGCTCAAGGAGCCGCGCCGCCCTTGCAACGTGCCGTCATCGACCACGGTGCATAAATCGGAGGCGACCCGCTCGCCGACGCGACCGCTGAATGCCGAGGTGCCTTTGCGGTTAAAGTCGCCTTCCAGGCCGTGGCCTATCGCTTCATGCAGCAAAATACCCGGCCAACCCGGCCCCAGCACCACGGTCATGTTACCGGCCGGGGCTTCTCCCGCTTCCAGGTTAACCAGCGCCTGTCTTACCGCTTCTTTGCCGTAAGCCAACGCCCGCTCCTGATCGATAAAATAACTGTAATCGCTGCGACCGCCGCCGCCCATACTGCCCTGTTCGCGATGACCGTTTTCTTCTACGATAACCGTTACATTCATCCGCACCAACGGTCTTATGTCGGCCGCTAAGGAGCCATCCTGGTTGGCCACCAGTATGCTTTCATGCGCGCCGATCAGGCTGACGATCACTTCTTCTATGCGACTGTCCAGCTTGCGGGTTTCACTGTCAACTTTTTGTAATAAATCGATTTTCTGCTGATCGGCCAATGATTTTAACGGATTGGCAAAAGGATAATACTGTTGCGTATTTGAGGCCTGCGCCAGTCGGACTTGGGCGTCTTGCCCTTGCCGGACGATGGCTTTGACATTATTGGCCGCTGCTAACAATACCGGCAGTTCTATCCGGTCACTGTAGGCAAAACCGGTTTTTTCGCCCGATACCGCCCGCACGCCCGCGCCTTGCTCGATATTATGACTGCCTTCTTTAATGATACCGCCTTCCATGACCCACGATTCGCTGTGGCTGGACTGAAAATAAATATCTGCGGCATCAACCGGCGAGCTGAGCAACCGGCTCATAATTTTTTCAATATCTATGTCTTGTATACCGGCTGGCGTCAGGATAGCTTGTCTTGCAAGGTTTAATAATTTCATCAGAACTCAGTTAGTTTTCTTACATTCTGCGCGATAGGATTAATGCGCACTAGGGGCACAAAGCATCAGTCTTGATCTTTATGGCGATGTCTTGATTTTTTCTCCTCTTTGTCATTCTGCGGCTTATCGCTCATCGTTTTATAAATCGACAACAATAATTTTTCCGGGCCGTCCTCTGGAGGAGCGGACGCATCATCTTTATTTTCCGAGCCTTCGCTTTGCTTAGGCGCATTGTTAACAGCCGCACTGATTTGGGTTTCCTCACCCTTTGCCCTTACCGTCAGGATATAGTGCTCTTCCTTGGGTTTATCCTGAAATAGCGACACGGTTTTGTCAAGAAAACCGCTTTCATTCTCCGATTGCGCTTCGAGGTCATAGGTTACGAAATAGAGTCCTTTATCCTGCTTACGTTCCGTTACTTTTAGAGTGTCCTGCTTTAAGGCGTGGCCCAGCGTATCCCATGCCTGATCGTATGGCTGCTTGATTATCAGCAGAGGCGGAGTTGTCGTTGTCATATAAGCAATCGTCGCCGCCCCCTCATTCTCCACGCCCAGTTTTTTCTCAGCCCTATTATCATCAGCCGTACGCGACTGTTCCCTGGCTTGAGGACTGACAGCCAGCTTAGGCGGGCGCTCCAGCATGGCGGTATCCCGGTAACGATTGTCCGTTGCGGTTCCGCAGGAAACCACTCCTAATGACAGTAATAAAATTATGGCGATGATGGGCATATTATTCACAAAAGAAACGTCGATGGTTTAAAACAGGAAAAGCGCCCCGCACTTTTTCCAGTCGTTCCTTATCTATTTCAGCCAAAACATACCCGCCGCCGGTTTTATAACAATCCAGCACGATGCCCCAGGGGTCAATAATCATGCTGTGTCCAAAGGTTTTACGACCGTTAATATGAAAGCCGCCCTGATTCGGCGCTATCACATAGCAGAGGTTTTCCACGGCGCGGGCGCGCAGCAATAATTCCCAGTGCGCGGCGCCAGTTTCGGCGGTGAATGCGGAAGGCACCACCAGTATATCTACGCCTTGCGTACTCATTTTACGAAAGAATTCGGGGAACCGCAGATCGTAACAAACAGCGACGCCCAGCTTGCCGAAAGGCGTATCGACAATCAGCGACTCGGTTCCCGGCTCAATGGAATCCGATTCGCGATAAACTTCATTGGTACCCGGAACATTGACATCAAACAGATGCACTTTATCGTAGCGTCCGACCCGTTCACCTTTATCGTTATAAATCAGGCAAGCGGCTCGCGCTTTATTGCTATCATCGGCGGCCATAGGAATGGTGCCGCCGACTACCCATACGGCATACTTTTTGGCGACTGCCGCCAAAAAGTTTTGTATGGGCCCAGAGCCGTCGACTTCTTTTGCTTTAAGCTTGTCTGATTCATGATCGCCCATCAGGGCAAAGTTTTCCGGCAATGCCACCAATTTTGCACCGGCTTTAACCGCTTCGGCGATCAGTTTCTCTGCTTCCAGCAGGTTAAAGCCGATATTCGGACTTGATGCCATTTGTATGGCTGCGCATTTACTCATGTTGTCTCCATTTATTGTTTTTCAGGTTGCTGTAGCCATGGAAAACCGGAGATCCCCGTCCATGTTTTCTGCAACAGGCCCTCGTTTTCATGTAGCGGAATAATTTGTGCATTTTCCCAGCCGCCTTTAACCAGATACTGCGAACGAAAGAAAAAGCCTTCCTGATTTTTACCGGTTAAAGTCTGCCCGATTAACGCGGCAACTTTGCCCATAATTGTACCAGCAATAGGCACGGCATCGGCACTTTTTGGGACGACGCTGATGATTTGATCCAGGCTTCTATTAACATAATCCGTCTCTCCGGTGATGGTAATTGTTGCCGGAATGGCGTCTATCACTAAATCGCGGGTGACCGCCTTGCCGTTTGATAAATCAAAGTGTCCGTTAATGCTGTTAAAGGTCAGACCTTCCTGATACATATCCCTGAAATCCAGCTGCACCCGTTTTAGCCACTGGGCCATTGCCAACATGCCGAGCAGGCGACCGAGTCCGGGCTCTATACTTAAAATACGGCCGTTTTTTAAATTAACGTCCAGTTTGCCTTGCAAAGCCGCCAGAGAAAATTGATTAGGCGTCGCCTTCCATGTTCCTGTGAAATCAACAATGGCGCTGGTTTCCATTAATTCTTTGGTAATATCCAATTGGGTCAGCCACTGTCCCGCTCTGGGTATTTCCAGATGGCCTTGCAATCGTGTTTCAGAATGCAGCCCGTTTACCTTCCATTCGCCGGACACCTTAAGCTGTTGCTCTTTGCCCTCCAGTTCCAGCTGTTTAAGCGCTATACCGTTGCTTATGCGCTCGGTTTCCAGTGTTAACTGCCCCAGATCAACCGAGCGCCACAGCGTTTTATCACTGGTGATGGAAAATAATGGCGTGGCGGCAGGTGCCAACTCCGGCTTCTGCTCTGTTGCCGTGACTTTTACCGCGTCACTTTGGGAACCCAGCTGTTTTAACGCTGAAAGATCCATTGATGTCATCGCCAGAGTAATTTTTTCAGCGCCGGTAAAGTCCGAAGGAAATCGTAATTTGCCGGTTGCGACATCGCTGTTGATAAGCCCTGCCCAATGACTGTCGTTCGGCGTCAAGGTCAAATCAAAAGCGCCTAATGGTATGTTTTTCCACTGCGCATGTCGGCTATGAACTTTTATTTGTCTGATGTTGTTTCCTGTTCCGCTCGTGTTGTTTTGATTGGCCGATAATCCCAGCCAATCTTGCAGATTCAGCGGATCCTGATTGATTTCTAAGCTCAGGCCGGTTTCAGACGGCTGCACGACTGTGCCTGCACCGATCAGAATATGCCCCGAATGCAGGCGCTGCTCAACCAAATTTAATTTAACGGCGGCTTTTAAGGCTTTGTTATAACTAATTGTTATCGGTAATAAAGCCTCATCACTCAAGCCGAAAGTCAGTGATAACGGCTTCTTCTGCGATGCTGTTTTTGCTAAAAAATCCGGCAATTCCAGTGCTACGCCGACCAAGTCGGATTGCACCGTTAATTCCGACGGACTGCCGGGAAAAGGCAAACCCAGCTTTAATTGATAATCCGTTGCGCCTTGGGCCAACTCCCAACCCGGCATTTTGAACTGTTGCTGTAAATCAGAGATGCCCACGTTTCCGCTTATATTGACATAGGTCTGTTGCTGATCCTCCCTATTGACATTAATTTTGATAGGCTCTCCCAAAGCCACGGCCTTAATGGCGTCGCTGTAAACACCTTGCTCGGTGAATTTTAACTCCCCGTCAATTTTGGTTATCCACAGATCCAGCGCCGACACCTTCAATTTGGCCTGGCTAAACTGGGCCGCCCCATAAACTTTAGGCAGTAGCCCTTCGGCTAAGGGTAAGGAAAGATCGAGTGCTATACGGGTATTGCCTTGAGGAACAACCGCATCCACAAAAAAACCCACCGTCGATTTTAGCGGCGTTTGCTTCAGGAACTGGAATACATCGACTATTTCTCCCTTGAGTTCGCCCTTAACCATGAGTCGCTTGCTTGTTCCCAGCCCTGGATTGATCACCGTTGCCTGGGTAATGTTGAGATTTTTGCTCAGCCCTTGATGTACCTCGCAGGTCATGACATCTTGTAAAACCGCCACCTCGCCCGCTAAATCGGTAATTTGCGGCCAGTCAGGAAGATAAGCCAGATTCAGCCGATCGACATTAAACAAGGCCTCAAACACGCCGTCTTCAGCTTTAGCTGGGAATACTCCCAGTTTACCGGCATATAACAGATCGCCCTTGGTGACGCGTCCACCCTGATAGGCCCGATCATACCAGACTACATCGGTCGGCTTCATTACCTTGGCGGGTAAATAATGCAGCAATTTTCTAATATCATCGCTGACAAATGACGTTTGCACATCCAGAAAAGGCGGGGTATTGGTTTTGGGGAACGTTAAACTTAATCGGCTTTTACTCTGGAGTCCATTCAGATTCAGCTCAATAGCATGGCTAGATAGCGCCCAGTCAGCGTCTGTTTGCAACCAGCTTATCTTGCCTTTAAGGCTGTTAATGATGAACGGTTCACGAAAAAAAACCGGCGCGACTATCTGCGCATCTTCAGTCACCAAACGCAAAACACCGGCTTTTTCGTCGCCTCGTATTTGCCCGGTTAAATTGTTTATTCCAGGCACTTGAGCAAACGGACTCACACTCAGTCCTACAAACCAGCCGTTGACGGCAAGGGCATTTTTATCCATGTCGGCGTACAGCGCAAATTTTTCTAACGATCCTTTTAATTGGGCTTGCGCCAATGTATTTGCCGGTGCTTCCGGTAATTGGGCGAAAAACCGGGCCAGCAGAGCGGCTTCCTGCAAGTCCAGCTGCGGAGTAAACGCTGAGATGTTATGCAAAAGACCTGCTTCAACCTTGCCGCCAACACTGAAAACGGCATCTGGCCATTTTTTTTCGCCGTCGGCAGCGGCTGTTTTCAGCAAAAATTGATCGGCATCAAGCCGCCATTGATTGTCATCCAAACGCCAGTGAAAGCGGCTCTGCAACTGATTAACGGCGAGCGCCTCTTTGTCCTGACGTGAAACTTTCATCTGTTGCAGTTGGACTGCACCGCTCATTGCCACCAGTTGCGAGTGCCGCAACTCACTCCAAATTTTAACATTCCCTGTGCCCGAACTGATATTCAGGGCAAAAGGCAAATCCATAGCCGCCAACTCAGGCAACTTCAGATTTTTTCCTTCAATATAAATGGCGCCATCAATAGCGGCTGGCTCAAAAATATTGCCTTGCAAATCCATCGCCACGGTCAGCGCATCGCCGAATTTTTCCGGCAACTTCATGATGACATTGATTTTGTGACGCTGTGCATCATTGATAATGGCCAAATCAACAGACTCAAACTTTAGCGGCTTAGTCTGTCTTTTCTGATCCTGCCAGGTGATTTCACTCTGCAACACTTCGTACTTGCCGCCCTGCAATAGCCATAACGGCTGCCCATTCCCGGCATTTAATCCGACAATGGCAAAACTTCCGTCCGGCTTACGGGTCACTGACAATTTAGCGCCAACCAGCGTAACCCGTGAGGATGACAGCAGTTCTCTGTTGATCAGCATATCGAGCAAGTTAATGCCCAGGCGTATTTCTTTAAGTTGAACGGCAGGCGGCGCATGTTCAACTATCGATGCCACAGAAATGTCCTTTAGTATCAGTTCAGGACTAAAGCCGCGCATTTTAGCCCTCAAATGACCGATGGTGACTGGTATCCCTGCCAATTCGCTGATATGTGTCGCCAACTCGATACGATAGTTTTCAATGCCTGACAATAACAAACGCACGCCCGTCAGGCTGATCGCCGACGCAATCAAAGACCAGAAAATAAGATGCCGCGTTGCACGCTTAATGTGATGGATCATGAAAACAGCCTAAAGACGAAAGGCATAAAGCGGCTACCCATTTAAGGCGGGACAGATAACATCCCTTAGAGGGATGATATCTGTATAGTATCCCATTTTAAATTGGAAGCGCATAAAGCGAAAGGCAAAAACAAAAAGAGGGCGCGTTCGCCTTTTGCCTTGTGCCTTAAAGAAGGACGACGTCATATTGTTCCTGATTATATTCCGCCTCGGCTCTGAATTTGATCTGCACGCCCAGAAATATTTCCAACTCAGCCAGCATGTCGGCATCCTCATCCAGCAGCATTTCCACCACTTCATTGGACGCCAGCACCAATAGCGTTTGTACCTTGTACAGACGCACTTCCCGAATAATCTCTCTAAATATTTCCAGGCACATGGATTCAGCTGTTTTTAACACACCCCGTCCGCCGCAAGCGCTGCAAGGCTCGCAGAGGATATGTTCCAGGCTTTCACGGGTTCTCTTACGGGTCATTTCCACTAGGCCCAGCACCGACACTTCAGTGATTTTAGTTTTCGCGCGGTCTTTTTCCAAATTGCGTTCCAGCGCCTGCAACACCTGCTTTTTATGCTCATCGCTTTTCATATCGATAAAATCGATAATGATGATGCCGCCCAGATTTCTGAGTCTAAGCTGGCGGGCTATGGTTTGCGCCGCTTCCAGATTGGTTTTGAATATAGTCTCTTCCAGATTGCGCCCGCCGACATAGCCGCCGGTATTCACATCCACGGTGGTCATCGCTTCGGTCTGGTCAAATATCAGATAACCGCCCGATTTTAATTTGACTTTACGCTCCAGGGCTTTTTTTATTTCATCCTCGACGCTGTATATATCGAATACCGGACATTCTCCCGTGTAATGTTCGATGACAGGCACAATTTCGGGGACAAAAACCTCCGCAAATTCAAGCAATCGATGGTAGGTTTCTTTCGAATCCACCCGCACCCTATCGATGCCTTCTTTGTATAAATCCCTTAACGTTCTGATGCTCAGCGGTAAATCCTTGTGGATAAACTGCTTGGGTTTGGCGTCGGCAATTTTTTCCGAGATGGATTCCCACAACTTCAATAAAAACGCCATATCGGCAATCAGTATCGATTCATCCACGCATTCCGCCGCAGTCCTTGCGATAAAACCGCCGCATTGATGTTCCTGCCTGAAGGCGTCAAGACAGGATCTTAACCGGGCGCGTTCAGCTTCGCATTCAATCCGCTGAGATACGCCCGAATTGTTGGAATAAGGCATATACACTTGGTAACGCGACGGTATGGATATTTCCGTGCTTAAACGGGCGCCTTTGCTGCCCAACGGATCTTTAACCACCTGCACCACGATATGCTGGCCTTCATGCAGATAATGTTCGATGATTTCAGTGCCTTTTTTCTCCAGATCTTTGGCGCATAAGTCAGAAAGATGAATAAATGCCGCCTTGGGCAGGCCTATATCGACAAAAGCCGCCTGCATGCCGGGCAGAACCCGGCACACTTCGCCTTTGTAAATATTGCCCACTAAACCCCGTTCACGGCTGCGTTCAATAATGAGTTCCTGCAACACACCATTTTCGATAACAGCAACGCGCGTTTCCGGCGGCGTTACATTGATTAAAATTTCTTCACTCATTTGAAAAGTTCTATTCCTTGATTAGATAAAAGTTCGGACGTTTCAAACAATGGCAATCCGACCACGCCTGAAAAACTGCCTTTTATGGCTGCTACAAACACGGCGCCCTGGCCTTGAATTGCGTAACTGCCGGCTTTATCCTGCGGTTCGCCGCTGTGCCAGTAATCGTGTATTTGCTGTTCGGTCAAGCGTCTGAAAGTCACCTCAGTAATGCTCAGCGCCTGACCATGCTTGCGTCCCCGTAACGAAATCGCGCTATAAACCTGATGGGTTTTACCCGACAATTGCATCAACATAGCCACGGCGTCGGCCTGATTTTTGGGTTTGCCCATAATCACAGATCCGAGAATAACGGCCGTATCGGCGGCTAAAACCGGGATGTCAGGGTTGAGCTGAGCCTTGCATGCGGCGGATTTTTCCGCCGCCAAACGCTGTACATAATTTAGCGGCGATTCACCGGGCAATGGCGTTTCATCAAGATCCACCGGGTGAACTTTATAAGTGACCTTGATTTGATCCAGCAGTTCCTGGCGGCGTGGCGAAGCTGAAGCAAGAATAATCTGTACGGACATTAGCGATGATACGGGTGGTTATGAAGAATACTCCAGGCGCGGTAGAGTTGTTCTGCAACAATAATACGCACCAGCGGATGTGGAAAGGTAAGCCTGGATAAGCTCCATGATTCCCGCGCCAGTTGTTTGGCGGAATCGGCCAAACCTTCAGGGCCGCCGATCAGCACCGCGATATGCTGGCCGCTTTCCAGCCAACGCTGCATCGCCTGCGCTAACTCCGGCGTAGTCCACGGTTTGCCGGGAATGTCCAGCGTCACAATATGCGCGCTTTGAGGAATCGCCGCAATCATGCGTTCGCCTTCGTCTTTGACTATCCGGGCGACATCGCTGTTTTTAGTGCGCTTGCCTGGTGCGATTTCTTTAAGCACCAGCTCGCATTCGCGCGGCAAGCGTTTGGCGTATTCATCGTAGCCTTGCTGCACCCAGCCCGGCATACGGTTTCCCACTGAAATAAGATTTATTTGCATGGGTGAGCAGGATACAGACAACACAGGGTTGATGCAATGTCGTAGCCGTGCAAGCTCAGGCATTTTGATGCAATCAAATCGGTTCAAATGGCCCCAAGGCTGCCATTATCGGGGCGGCAACAGGTTAATAAAGGAATGCTTCATGCCCATATCAACGACTGATAGAGTCTAGTTTACCTTAACACTATTAATCTTCGTTAAAATGTCTTGCAGACTGCGAACGGCAAGGTGTAATCTTCACCGCGATAGGTTAAAAAAACGTAAAAAATATCTATCCATAATGAACGCTCATCGTGTTTAAAACCGGGGCTGAACGTAACCTGAAAAATGGCTGACTTGGGAATAGTGGCGACCCTCTTTTTCAGGTTTATGCGTTTACCTGAATAATAACGTGAGCAGTAAACAATCCTTAACGACGAGAAGCAAACTATGTCTACATTCCCGATCGATCTTGGCGCTTACCAGCGCATAACGTTAGATTCCAGCATTAATACTCTTACCGACCAGCAAAGAGCCAGTCTTAAAGCCAATATTCAACTTTGTCGGGATGCGATCGTGTTCTTTACGGCTACGGGCGCTGCCAGAGGCGTAGGCGGACATACCGGCGGCCCTTACGACACTGTACCTGAAGTCATGATTATGGATGCTTTATTTCGTGGTTCGGCGAATAAATATGTACCTATATTTTTTGATGAAGCTGGACATCGCGTGGCGACTCAATATCTGATGTCTACGCTGAACGGCGATCTGCCCGCAGAACGCCTGATGGAATACCGCGCCGCTCATTCGCATTTACCAGGACATCCTGAGTTGGGCTTTACGCCGGGCGTAAAATTCAGCTCCGGACGCTTAGGCCACATGTGGCCTTACGTCAATGGCGTAGCTATCGCCAATCCACGTAAGGTTTTGTTTTGCTTGGGTTCAGACGGCTCGCAACAAGAAGGCAACGATGCCGAAGCCGCACGCTTGGCCGTCGCTCAAGGCCTGAATGTTAAACTGATTATCGACGATAATAACGTCACTATTGCAGGTCATCCGTCACATTACCTGCCCGGTTGCACGACGGCTAAAACCTTGGCCGGTCAAGGCGTAACGGTATTGGAAGGCGACGGCGAAGATCTTGATGATCTTTATAAGCGTATTTGTACGGCCGTAAACACCGACGGCCCGGTTGCCGTCATTAACCATCGTCCTATGTGCCCCGGTATCGTCGGATTAGAAGGCTCTACTCACGGTCATGACGTTATCTCGGTAAAAGTCGCGGTAGAGTATTTAGAGTCTCGCGGGCAACAAGCGGCGGCAGATCACCTTAAAGAAATTAAAGCGCCTAAAAATGACGCGGTATTTTTGGGTTCCAGCGATCGTTGGGATGCCAACCGTAACGTTTTCGGCGATGCCGCCGTCGACATACTAAGCCGCTTGACCGCCGCAGAACGTTACGAAAAAGTGCGCGTCATTGACAGCGACCTGGAAGGTTCCTGCGGACTGTTCAAAATACACGCGGCTTACCCTGACATATTCATCTCTTCCGGCATTATGGAGCGCGGCAATTTTTCCGCAGCCGCCGGTTTCGGTATGGAAGCAGGCAAGCAAGGTATTTTCGGCACTTTCAGCGCGTTCTTAGAGATGTTGCTGTCTGAAATCACTATGGCGCGTTTGAACAATTCCAACGTATTGAGTCATTTCTCGCATTCCGGCATAGACGATATGGCCGACAATACCTGCCATTTCGGTCTGAACAATATGTTTGCTGACAATGGCTTGAGCGACGGCTATGCGACTAATCTTTACTTTCCGGCCGATCCGCTGCAAATGAAAGCTTGTTTGGAAACTATTTTCTTTAATCCAGGCTTGCGTTTTGTGTTTTCGACCCGCTCCAAGGTACCGACTATCCTGAATACTGAAGGCCAGGATTACTTTGGCGGCGATTACAAATTTGTCTCCGGCAAAGATGAAGTCATCCGCGAAGGCACACAAGGTTATATCGTCAGCTTCGGCGAATCCTTGTACCGGGCGTTGGATGCAGTAGAGCGTTTGAAACTGGAAGGCATTGATGTCGGTTTGATCAACAAGCCGACCTTGAATGTCATTGATGAAGACATGCTGGCTAAAATAGGCAAGTCGCCGCTGGTGTTGGTGGTCGAATCCTATAACCGCAAAACAGGATTGGGTAGCCGTTTCGGCTCCTGGTTGCTGGAGCGTGGTTTGACTCCAAAATATGCGCATATTGCCACCCATAAAGAAGGTTGCGGCGGTTTGTGGGAACAATTCCCGCATCAAGGTATTGATCCTGCCGGTATTATTGCCAAAACCAAGGAGTTGCTAAAAGCTTAAGGGCTTAAGTCTAAAAGGGCGCATTCAATGCGCCCTTTTTTTTGCCTGAAAATGCGTTAAAAACTGCAAGCGGCTGTCGGCAGTTTGCATTTCTCATTTTAATCCCATAGACTGCATTTCGATCTAACTTACGGCATCTACAACAATTCTTATGGAAAAAGAAAGCGTTATAAAATTCCGCCACGGCGGACTAGGCAGCTTACTTAACAGCATCCAGACGCTGTTTGTCGGTATGTTGAGAATCTGGTCAATCCCCATTGTGCTGATGCTCAGTGTGACAGCGGGATTTACCACTTATTACGGCCTGTCTCATTTTATTATTCCCTGGATTGCGCTGGCTATGACCATTGCGATTCAATCTATTATTGTGATGTGTTCGCTGGAAATTGCAGGCATACACTGGAAAGCTAATCGATTACGCTATCTAAGCGTATCAATATCTTTATTGGTAGCCATCTCCGCTTCAGTTACTTTTTCCTATTTCAGGTTTTATGAGATTTCTCAAAGTGAAACCATACACATTAATAGAATCAACGAGATACGCAAGGATGTGAACGATTATCTGGCGGCGATTCTGATCAGCAAAAGCGCTATTTTAAAGCAGCAAAACAACGAGCTGGATAAAGCCTCCGATGAGCTGTCCAAAGCCTATTTCGGCACCCATGATCTGGCGCCGCCGGAGTATAAAAACAAGGTCGGCGAAGGGCCTTTCTGGAAGCATTACAACCAACGTTATCAGGCTAAAAAAGCGCAATTCGATCAGCTCGACCAGGAATTTCACCGGCTGGACGAACAGTTACGAACCCTACAAACCAGCCTGAATCACTTGTCGGACGATGCTGAAAATAACTATCAAAAAGCGGTGTCCGGTTTGCAGGAAGTGCAGCTCCAATTCAATCAACTAGCCACTAATGCCGGACAAGCGGTTCCGCAGGCGCCGATACTGATGACCTATCCCCAATTTGTTCAGGGCGTGACGCCGTCTTTTTCCATGTGGAATGATTTTTCACCATTTGCCTTTGCCTGTGCGGCCATGGTCGATTTTTTCACATTTTTGCTGGCCTATCGTCTGGAAAGCACGGCACCCGGCCCGCTTTCCGAACAAGAACAGGAACTGGTTTTTGAATGCCTCAGGCAATTTTCCGAGTTCAGAATCAACGAAAACGATGAGCTGGAAATGGTCATTGAAAAATCCGATATAGAGCGCGCCCGGCGTTATTCCGACTGGTCGCGCATGTTCGCTGTCGGCTTTTTATTGAGCCGGGGGTTTTTGCGCAAAATCGATGACCGCTCGGTGGAATTTGCGCCCAATCTTTATCCGCTGATTGCCGAACGCATGGGCACTCAGTTGCGGGCCATCAAAGCGCAATCGGTAGCATCGGCAGACACCAATGAGGCAGGCCATGAACACTAATCTATCGACGTTGGATACTTGGCTCACCGGCGAACATAGCGGCTCTGGCGTCGGCCAACTATTTTGGGATCCGGGATTTGACGCCGAACGTCGCGTTGTTGTTTCCCGGTTAGGCCCTTATTACCGGCTGTTTGAACGCCCGCAAGACTTTATTCCACACTTTTTTCATCGGGTTTACTCCTTGCCGATAGAAGACTGGCAGTTGACGACCCAAACCCGGCTTTATGGCGGCTTTTGCACCGTGACCTCCGAACTGCAAATCCATTTTCAAGCGACGCTTAAATTTGTGGAAAGAAACCGTGACGCATTGTCGGACATTAACCGGCAGATTAAAGCCAGTTATGACAGCGTGATTAAGGATCTTGTCAATGCCGAATTAACTCAGCTTAAGGACGGCTCGTGGGTACACACGGGGCTTGCTGACATGGAGCGGCAAATTGAAAGCGTCATTAATGAAACCCTGATTTTAAAGCATATCCAGTGCCGGGCTATCTGCGCCTTGACCCCGGCTTTTGCAGAACTGACCGATGACGACAAGCTGGACGGGCGCTTTACTCAGGAAGCCGTTTATCTTAACGTAATGCAAAAGAACTTTGAATTTCGCGAGAGGCAAAGCCAGGAATTGTTCAGGCAGGAAGAAGATCTGGAGCGGTTGCGCCTGGAACACAAACAAAAACTGCTGGAAACCCTGCATCAGGATGATCAAATACAAAAGCAAAAGCAGGCGCTGGAAGCCGAAATCATCAAGCACCGCCTGGAAGAGCAGGCCGAGCAGCGTAGTGAGCAACAGGCGATAGAAACCCGCTTGCATCAGGAAAAAACCGATCATGATAGGCAGTTAAAAGAAATTGAGCTGGCAGCGGAAATTCAATACCAGAAGGATAAGCAAATCCGCCAACAACAACTGGAACTTCAAAAACAGGCGCAGCAACTGGAACATGAGCGCTTGTTGAAAGAACTGCAACGGGACGCGGAAACTAGGGAATATGAAAAAGAGCGCCTGCAATGGCTGCAAGGAAAAGAGCAGGAGCAACGCCTAAAACAGCTGGAGTTGGAAGCCGAACTGAAAGAGCAGGAAATTCACCAGCTGGAACGGCAAAAGCTACAGGAACGCCTGGAAGCCGAAAAAATACAGCATGAAAACCGTCTGCATCAAATGCAGCTGGATGCGGAAGTTAAAGAACTGGAACTGCGGGCCGAGTCCACCAAGAGCAAAGATGAGTATTTGCGCCGGGAAATTGAATTTCTGGTGCTGGACAAGCAGCGCGCGGAATTGACGCGGTCGATCAGAGCGGCCAGCCAGGGTGAGGATGAGCGGCGTTAAGTGACTGGTAGTGTCGCATTTGTTTGTGCGCCATGCTCTGTATATTTTATACTCAACCCAATCAAAATAATCAACTGGAAGTATTTATGCGAAATATACGACAACACGATTTTTTATAAGACAAACAATGTCGTATATATCACGTTAGGCGACTCAATTGAGGCAGGCACAGCATCTACCACTGGAGAATATATGGAACATGTGAGTCAGAAAAATAACAGCCACGCTGACTATGGATGCGGGGTGGCCAGCCTAATGATGCTGCTAAAACACGCGCAGCTAAAACAGGTCCCACCGTATGACAAACTTGCAAAAGAACTGCGTATTACAGAATGCGTTACTAAAAAGTGGGGCGATCAATACGAAGACCACGGCAAAGGCGCTTATCCAGGAGACATAACAAGGTATCTCAAAAATGTCGGAATTCCTTTTCTACAAATTCATGACCCATACAATGTCGGGGAAAATCTGAAAAACCGTAAATCTGGCAGCTTTAAATTACTTATTCATATCGCCGAGTTTGCTCCGGTAATGATTGGTGAGTTATATGAAAATGCCGGTCATTGGGTTGTGCTGTGCAAGGATGGTAAGAAGTTCATGCGTTATGATCCAGAATTCCTGTCCACCGACCCTCAAGCAATTGCCGAAGTTGACACGAATATAATCCTTGAAAAGTGGGATGGCTGCGCTATTCAAATTCTCACCAGTGCTAACTGATCATTTCACCGAACCTGCGTAAAATGCCACGCAGTCCAGTTAGCTCAACGTTAGATACACATAGTGGAGAAAAACTTGGCAGCAGATAATACAATCGAACAACTGGAAGCATATTACAGACTTAAGGGGATCTCTATTAATTCAATTTCGAAAAATTGGTACTTATAAATTTCAATAAGTTAGATTCGTCAATATGATGAAAAAAGCAATTTTTAGAGGTTCCCTTAACTTACAACACCTTAAGTTTGTCGGGCATGCTTTTTATGCCCGACATTCTCAATGTCAAATTTAGCAACGGTCTTTTCGGTTTACCTACCATCGTTCCTTTATCTTGAACAAGCAACGCGCGGAATTAACGCGGTCAATCAGGGTAGCCAGTCAGGGCGAGGATAACCACTTACTTTGTAACTTGACTATGGCTCTTCAAAGGAAAATTCGACCCCCTTCTGACCGTCCAATCGCAATGCGCTAGCATCAAAACCATCCGCTAATTTTATCGCTCTAATATTCAAATTATTTGAAACTCGCAGTCGCTCGCAATATTTGTAAAGGGTAGAGGCATCTTCAGTCAGAATGAGTGGGATACCTTCGTGCAAGGCTTGCGCCATTATCTTTACATCATCTTTAACGACTGACCGGTTATCACCGCTGTCGTGCCCGCCAAGCAAATTCCATATACGCGCAGCTTCTACGGAATGCGGAATGTTGAATGGAATATGCCGAAAATTTTTGAGAGGTAAATCTGTAATGGGTTGCTTGATGGCAATTTCGGCTGCCACGATGGCAGAGAAATATATGGGGGACTGTTGCGCAAGTAAAAGTTTGTAGTATTCTTTTGCAACATCATGATTATTCCTATTATTTCACGGTTAACTAGCGAAATTAGAAAACTGGTATCCAACAGAACAGGAGCTTTCATGCTTGGTTACCGCGTAGCATTTCTAGCCACGCTGTTGGATTGGGGATATCTGCCCAAGCTTTGGTTCCACGTTCTACCATAAGATTGAATTCAGCTTCGTCATAGCTGGGTTTATGATCTTCGAAAGTAAGTAAGTTCAAGTTACGCAATTCACCTGTGAGTAGATTTTCCTCTGCCGTAACATGAAGTAGCCCTGGACGATATAAGCGGTTTTGTTCATCTTGCGCCAACAAATTCTGAGTGGCTGCAATAGGCGGCAGTATTACGCCATTTTCAAGTTCAAGATGAATATTGGCTTTAGTTTTTCCGCCCATATTAACAACGTTACCATACAAGTATTTTTCTACATGCACCCAAGCATCTTCAAATCTACGAAAATTGGACGTTGAATCGACCGAGAAAGATATTTGAGCAGATTGATCTGCAACCAAATAACGCCTATGTTGATATTTTTGAGCGTTAGCTTGCCAGCGTTCTACTACTTTTGCTCGGGCTGGGTCAATTAAACTGAGTGAGTCGGTAGATTTCAAATGTTCAATATCAGCCCACAGAGTGCTTGCAGCGAGCAACCCGCCAGCTACAAAAGCCAGTGAACCAGGTTCTATCGAAACTAGAATTTTGGACGGATCGACATCACGGCTAGACCCTTTCAAGAACTTGCTCACATCGTCTTGAAACTCGCCCAGCAACGCCAAAGAGACGTGTGACGGGCTGACATCAATATCATTGATGCGGTCACTAACGGCAAAACGTAACTGGTTGATAGGATTCATGGCTTATGTATTTCAATGCAAGTTTTAAAAACGATGTCATTATATGCTTTGTATTGTATGAAGAAAAGGAAGTCATGCTGGTTGGAAAATCAGCCATACCCTTCTGAATCCCTGAGGTTTCTGCCGAAATGCAAATGATAGGGATGGCAATCTCAAATTCGTTCCTTGCGCTTGATCATCAAGCCAATAAGGCTGCAATAATCCCGGTGAGGAATATACCATCAAAAGTGCCCGCGCCTCCAATTGCAGCGACAGGCGTGTCGAGTTCGGCAATGGTATTGAGCCGAAGAATGTCGGCGCCGATCAACACGCCGCTGATATAGGCAAGATGGGCCGCGTGTTCAGGATCAAGTCGTGTAGGGTACGCTGTGCGTACCTTTTGATGTTCAACTTTTGAGGGTGATTTATGAGAATTTTAAGTCATTGATTTAATAGGTGAAAATTATTTTCTCGTAATCCTTGATTTATGACACAGATTGTTTTTCTTGCCTAATAGTCATTATTTTAATGACATAAAGAAATATGTATGTATTATATGTATATTACATATAATATACAATTAAGAAGTTTTTTTATGGTTACTGTAAGTTCAGCCGAACTTCAAAGGCATTTAGGGCGTTATCAGGATATGGCTTTAGTTGAGCCTGTTGCTGTTACTAGAAATGGGCGTGAACGCGTTATTATTTTATCTGTAGATGAATATCATAGATTGAAAAAGCGGGACCGTCAGGTATTAAGCCTTGATGATTTTACCCAATTAGATATTCAGGCAATACTTTCTTCTGAACCACCTGTAGAAGCACTTGCTTTTAACTCTGAATTGATTGGATAAGCCATTGTCGTTTCCACAACCAGTTGCGGGTTTAGTAATTCGTTATTCATATTTGTGGCGATCAGAACACCTGCGAGGACAGGAAGAAGGCGTTAAGGACAGACCTTGTGCAGTGATATTGGTTACTGCCGATAATGAAGGCGATAAAATCGTAACTGTTTTGCCGATTACCTATACACCACCACAAAATCCAGCCCTTGCCGTTGAAATTCCCCATGCCACTAAATGCCGCTTGGGGTTAGATGATGAGCGTTCTTGGATTGTATTAACAGAAGCCAACCGTTTCGTTTGGCCAGGCCCAGATTTGAGATTTTCTCGTTCTGGTGACACAGAAAGTGTTGCTTATGGTCTTTTGCCAAGTGGCTTGTTTAATGAATTAAAACATAAATTAGTTGCTGCTATCTCTGCTAATTCTATGCGTGTTGTTCCTCGAACCGATTAGTTAAGCCTACTGTTGGTCAATCGTTTAGGTTACTGGGCGAATCCATCGTCCCTGACGGAGCGGGCTATTGCCGCGCTATCCGCCGTTCATGGCTCGCACGGGGCTATTAGCCGTGTAGGGTACGCTGTGCCGTACCTTTTGATGTTCAACTTGACTACCGCGTAGTGCTTCCAGCCACGCAGTTGAATCTGGGACATCTGCCCAATCTTTAGTTCCACGTTCTACCATGAGATTGAATTCATCATCGTCATATTGGGGTTTATGATCTTCGAAAGTAAGTAAGATCAAGTTACGCAATTCACCGGTGAGTAGATTTTCCTCTGCCGTAACATGAAGTAGCCCTGGACGATATAAGCGGTTTTGTTCATCTTCGTTCCTTGCACTTGATCATCAAGCCAATAAGGCTGCAATAATCCCGGTGAGGAATATACCGTCAAAAGTGCCCGCGCCTCCAATTGCAGCGACAGGCGTGTCGAGTTCAGCAATGGTATTGAGCCGAAGAATGTCGGCGCCGATCAACACTCCAAACACGCCGCTGATAGATGTTACTTTGAACGAAAAACATTTAAACCTTTTTTCCGTTGCAACCCGACCCTTTTTTTGTATTATCCTATAAACATCACTTTAAGCCAAAGACGTATAGGTTGAACCTAAAAACATGCAAAAATTACCCGTAACACTTTATCGCACCGCCCAGGTTAGAGAGCTAGACCGAATTGCCATACAAGAACTGGGCATCCCCGGCTTTGACTTAATGAGCCGAGCTGGGGATGCCGTTTTCCAATGTATCAGAAAGCAATGGCCGGACGCTCAATCTATCGCCGTTTTTTGCGGTTCCGGCAATAACGCCGGTGACGGCTATATTATTGCCGGGTTGGCGTTGACAGCCGGATTAAAGGTCAGTGTTTACAGTCTTGCCGATCCCGTAAATCTCAATGGTGATGCGCTGACCGCTTACCTGAACTATAGCGATGCCAAGGGCGTGACGCTCCCATTCCAGGTAGGCGAGCCGATTGAAGCGGACGTGATTGTCGACGCCTTGTTAGGGACAGGACTGGATCGCCCAGTAACCGGGCTTTATGCACACGCCATTGCGCTTATTAATCAGTCGCCTGCGCATGTCGTTGCGGTGGATGGCCCTTCGGGTTTGAATGCGGACACAGGCAATGTGATGGGCTGCGCGGTAAAAGCGGAATGCACGGTTACGTTTATTGCGTTGAAACAAGGCTTATTTACCGGTCTGGCGGCTGATTATTGCGGTGAAATTTTTTATGCGGCATTAGCCGTGCCGGATGCGGTTTTTCAAGCCGTTACGCCGTCGGCGGTTCGTGTTGTTAAGGCGTCGTTACCGCGTCGTAATCGTTGTAGTCACAAAGGCGATTACGGACATGTGCTGATAGTGGGCGGCGATAGCGGCTATTCCGGTGCCGCGAGACTGGCAGGTGAGGCGGCTTTGAGGGTGGGCGCAGGATTGGTGAGTGTGGCGACAAGGCCGGAACACGCCGCGTTAATGAACCTGAGTAGACCGGAATTAATGTGTCATGGCGTAGAAACGGCCGGGCAATTGACGGTGTTATTGGAAAAAGCCGATGTTGTCGTCATAGGCTCCGGCTTAGGACAAAGCGATTGGGCAAAAGCGCTGTTTTTGGCGACGATAAGCGCTGAAAAACCCTTGGTCGTAGACGCGGATGGTTTGAATTTATTGGCCTTATCGCCGGTAACAAATCCAGGCTGGATTTTAACGCCCCATCCCGGTGAAGCCGCCCGGTTATTACAGTGTTCCATCGCGAAAATACAGCAAGACCGGTTTGCCGCAGCCGCCGCTATTCAGGCTAGCTATGGTGGCATCGCCGTGCTTAAAGGCGCAGGTACCTTGATCGCCTCTAACGATGATATTGCCGTTTCTACGACAGGAAATCCGGGCATGGCATCAGGCGGCATGGGCGATGTGCTGTCAGGGGTGATCGCCGGTTTGCTGGCGCAGGGCCTGCCGCTGAAAAATGCAGCCCAACAAGGGGTTTATAGTCACGGGTGGGCGGCTGATTTGGCAGCAGAAAAAGACGGAGAAAGAGGCTTGTTAGCCAGCGATTTGATGCCTTATCTCAGGCTATGGAGTTTGTAATGCAAAAGTATTTGAATAGCGCCGAAGAAACCGAACAGTTTGGGGCGGAGTTATTTAAGTCTTTACCGTCAAAATGCCTGATCTTTTTATACGGCGATTTGGGCGCAGGGAAAACGACACTGGTCAGAGGTTTTCTTCGGGCCGCAGGCTATAACGGTACGGTTAAAAGCCCCACTTATACGTTAGTGGAAGAATACACCATCGACCATCGTAAAGTATTTCATTTTGATTTATATCGGGTCGTTGATCCTGAAGAACTGGAATGGATAGGAATAAACGATTATCTGGATCAGGACAGCGTCTGTTTTATCGAATGGCCGGATCAGGGTAAAGGATTTTTGCCTGAACCCGACAGCGTTATTATGCTAAAACCGGAAGGCATTGGACGCTTGCTGACCCAGCTGTCCGGTTCAAAAAAAACCTTGTCAGGGATGTGTAAAAACAACGACATACTGCTATAATTTAAACCAATTTGTTGTCTTTGAGGCTGTCGCTATGAGAAATTACTGGAAGATCTTGTTTTTCTTTGGATTACAGCTATCGTCTGTGTCGGGCTTTGCACAACAAATCAACGTCAATGCCTTGCGTTATACCACGACTGCACAGCAAAACCGCATCCTGTTTGATGTAACGGTAGCGCCGGAATATCGGGTTTTCGTGATGGATAATCCGTCGCGCTTAGTCATTGATATTAAAAATGCCCGGTTAGAACATGCCTTAACCCAACCGTCGGCAGCGCACCCTTTGTTTATACGGGTACGCGCGGGCGTAAAAAACGATACCGATTTAAGAATCGTAGTTGATTTAAAAGCGCCGATTGATTCAAAAAATTTCACAATAAGCTCCAACAATAACGATAATTATCGCTTGATTGTTGATTTATTTAACAAGGAGCCTATTGTCGCCATACAGGTTGATAATAAGCCAGCGATAGTGGCAGGGGGGGGCGCTAAAGCTATTGAACCCAAAACAGCAGCGACACTGCCGGTTGTCGAAAAATCGACTGGCCCCAAAAGCGCCGGCAACATAGTGATAGCCATTGATGCCGGTCATGGCGGTGATGATCCCGGCGCTCGCGGCTCCCGAGGCACTGAAGAGAAAAAAGTAACCTTCGCCATTGCTAAAAAGCTGGAAGCATTAATCAATGGACAACCGGGCATGAAAGCGGTCATGGTTCGCAAAGACGACTATTACGTAGGTCTCAGAGAGCGGATGAAAATCGCCCGAGCCGCTAAAGCGGATTTGTTTGTCTCCATACATGCCGATGCGTTCCATGATGCCGAGATTAAAGGCGCATCCGTCTATACCTTGTCGACTGGCGGCGCATCCAGTGAAGCGGCGCGTTGGCTGGCGGATAATGAAAATTCATCTGATTTAGTGGGCGTCAGCCTGAACGATAAAGAAGATGTGCTTGCGTCAGTGCTGCTGGACTTGTCGCAAACGGCGACCCAGGAGGCTAGCGTCAATGTTGCCAATCGGGTATTAAAAAGCTTCGACAACATTGCGGATTTGCATAAGGATTCCGTGCAAAAAGCCGACTTTATCGTGTTGAAATCGCCGGATATACCATCCATATTGGTGGAAACCGCTTTCATCTCCAACCCTTCCGAAGAACGGAACTTACTGAGCGCCCAGTATCAATCGAAAATGGCGACGGCTATTTTCAACGGCGTACGCAGCTACTTTAAAGAATCCGTACCGGTTGATAGTAAAATCGCGGCATTGGGTTTGTAAGGTTTTAAATCGTTATACAAAACTACCACGACCTTACTCACTCCTATAGAATAACGCCTTTTGCTTTAGGTCGGCTGATGCGTATTCATTCACTCCCCATTCAACTGGTCAACCAGATTGCCGCCGGTGAAGTGGTCGAAAGACCCTCGTCTGTGGT
>Ga0182021_10001971_pt1 | contig 23888 bp, 20 predicted proteins | sample 612E3MmetaG_FD_120493 | JGI IMG/M metagenome (GOLD analysis project Ga0182021, IMG submission 120493) | Permafrost microbial communities from Stordalen Mire, Sweden - 612E3M metaG (Illumina Assembly) | ecosystem: Environmental > Terrestrial > Soil > Wetlands > Permafrost | place: Sweden... | reverse complement strand
CAGAACTGACCGATTCCTCCTCCCCCATTAAACCTGGTCTGATCCGTATCTTCGACATTGATGAATACAAAGGCCCGGCAGACAATCGCATGGAACTGGTCCGGGGTGACGTCAGGGATTACCTTCAGGTATGTGAGGCTTGCAGAAACATTGATGTGGTGATCCATTCTGCCGCGATCATCGATTGGGGAACGAAATCGGAAGAAGAAATTCTTTCTGTGAATGTGGGGGGAACCCGGAACATCATCCAGGCCTGTAAAGAACAAAAGGTAAAAGTCCTCGTTTTCACCAGTTCGCTCGATGCGGTATTCAGCGGAAAACCCCTGGTGGATATTGACGAAAGTATTTCTTATCCCGCAAAACATTCCACCAGCTACTGCACCAGTAAATACCTTGCCGAAAAACTCGTGCTCGAAAGTTCAGGTGATGATCTCAGCGCCTGCATCATCCGTCCTTCCGATGTTTACGGTGAAGGGGATCCCTATCACATCGGTTCGCTTCTCGGGATGGCGAAGGGCGGCTTCTACATCCGGCTCGGAAACGGGAAATCCAGGTGCCAGCATGTATACGTGGGCAATATCGCCTATGCCCATATTCTTGCGGCACAGTCACTGCTCTCAAACAACAGTGCAATCGCAGGTAATGCCTATTTCATCACCGATGGCCCCGGTTCGAATTTCTTTTCTTTCTATGACTGTATCATTGAAGAAGCTGGTTATAAAATCTGGCCGAAGAACCTGTGGCTGCCCAGGGGATTTGCCATGATACTGGGGATGTTTTCTGAGACCCTGGCAATTCTTGCCAGGCCCTTTAAACGGTACACCCCTAAAATGAGCCGTTTCGCAGTGACTTACACCTGCACGGATTTCACTTTCAACTCGGAAAAAGCCAGGATAGATTTCGGGTTTGTTCCAAAATACAATGCCAAAGAGGCGTTTGAAAGAACGGTCCGGTATTACAGGGAGGAGAAAGAGAACATACACCTTTTATAAAGCAGTTTACTGTCAGAGTAACGGGGGTAAATTAACTTACCCTGTGCTTTAGCACGGGATAAAAAACGAACAAAACCCGGGCTTTAGCCCAAAATTTTATAGCCTGATCCTGTTGTTTCGTGCTAAAGTCCTTTTTTATTAAGTTCTCCGGAATCCCGGACTTCTGTTTGGGGAAATTCAATTTTCTAATCAAATGTATTTAAACGCCACATTCCTTATCTTTGAAAAAAATTTTAATCCAACCTATCATGTCAGAAAAAATATCAGATAAAGTCGCTCCGGGAGTAGCTGCCGGGAAAGACCTCCAGGAGATCTTCCGCATTGCAAAAGCAAATCAGTTTGCTTTACCCGCTGTGAATGCAACGGGTACCGATACCGTGAATGCCATCATGGAAGCCGGAAAAGCCGTCAATTCCCCTGTGATCATTCAATTCTCCAACGGAGGAGGGGTCTTCTATGCAGGGAAGTCCTTATCCAACACAAACGAAATTGTATCCATCAAGGGATCCATTTCAGGTGCCATGCACATTCATGAACTAGCTGCATTATATGGCATCCCGGTGATCGTTCATACCGATCATGCTGCCAAAAAACTGCTTCCCTGGGTGGATGGATTGCTGGATGCAGGTGAAGCTTTTTTCAAGAAGAACGGGAAACCTTTGTTCAGTTCACATATGCTCGATCTTTCTGAAGAGCCGCTGGCGGAGAACATCGAGATCAGCAAGCGCTACCTCGAACGCATGAGCAAAATGGGAATGACCCTTGAGATCGAGCTGGGTGTGACCGGCGGGGAAGAAGACGGGATAGACAATACGGGCATCGACAGTTCACGCTTGTATACACAGCCCGAACACGTTGCATTTGCGTATGAGGAACTGAGCAAAATCAGCGATCATTTCACCATCGCAGCCTCTTTCGGTAATGTTCACGGGGTTTATAAACCCGGCAATGTAAAGCTGGAGCCTGTCATCCTTCACAATTCCCAGAAATACATCCAGGAGCACTATGCAACCGGCCCGAATCCTGTGAATTTCGTGTTTCATGGCGGATCGGGATCGGAACCGGAAAAGATCAGGGAAGCGCTCACCTATGGTGTGGTCAAGATGAATATTGACACCGATACCCAATGGGCATTCTGGGAAGGGGTGATGAAATATTACAAGAAGAATGAAGGGTTCCTCCAGGGTCAGATCGGGAACCCGGAAGGCCAGGACAAACCCAACAAAAAGTTTTATGATCCCCGTGCGTGGCTGCGCGAAGGCGAAAAATCGATCGTGGAACGGCTGAAAATTGCTTTTACCGATCTGAATTGTGTTAACCGGTATTAGAACCCGAGCCCGGCGGCAAGGGTTTCTTTCGGGCGTATGCACAACACCGGAATCGGTGAACGGTTGACCGTTTGCTGTGCATACGGCCCCATCCAGAGGTTGGCAGTATTGGTTTCCTGTTGCGTCATGATCGAGATCAGGTTGGCATCCACACTTTTTGCATATTCAATCATGCCATCCGCTACGTTGTCGACTTCCTTGTTCGCAATTAAATATTTTATCCCTTCTTCTTCGAAGTATTTTCCCACCTGCTCAGCATAAGAGTCAACATTACGGCGTATCGCCTTGACCTTATTACTGTAAATGGAAAGAATATGGACCTGTGCATCGTGTTTTTTCGCAAGGTATCCCGTGAAAGTGGCTTTTTGCCGGGTTTCCGTGGTGCTATCGATGGGAAGGACAATCCGTGACAACGGCCGGGCGATATCAACACCTCCCCGGATTGTAATGACAGGACATGGGGAGAGTGAGACAATACGGTTTGCATTGCTGCCGATCCAGAATTCGACAAAGACCGAAGCGCCATGGGTACCGGTGACCACCAGCATGGCTCTGCTTTCCTTTGCCTCATCCGCAATTTCTTTATACACTCTCCCGGTCCGGATCTTATAACTGATCTTGTTCCCCTTTAATTCCGGCTGGTACTTTGCGATCAGGTTGTCAAACTGCAATTGGACTTCCTTGGTCGGATCTCCGCCGGTATCAAATTTATCTTTATCCTCTGCGGATTTACGCACCCAAATCAGGTCCAGGTCAGTTTCACATTTCTGTGCAATCGATAATGCGTGCAAAAAAGCATTGATCGAACTTTCTGAAAAATCCACGGCAACAACGATGGTACTCATATCTTTCTTTTTTTATTCAACTTTTGGTAAATTGATCATATCCGCAATGATCCAGGCATTTGGATATTCAACCAGAATATCGTTCAGGAACCGCTGGGCATCAAGCCGGGTGCGGAAATCCCCTACCCTTACCTTGTAATTCGGCGACTTGAACGAGAGGTACGCCCCTACATCCGGATATTTGGCCTTAAATCCCTCATGTATAGACTGCGCTTTTGTCTTTGAGTTGTTTCCCGAATCAAAAAAAATCTGAATCCTGTATCCTTCAATACCTTTCCTGTTCTGGTTTAACTGAATATGCTTGCTGACAAGAAGATCCACCCTGTCATCCTGAATGACCTGAATGTTCCCTTTTTCCTTTCTGTTATCCTGTGCAACCCCCTTTACGGCCATTCCACTCAAAAGAAACAGCACGATCGTCAGAACCAGGATCTTATAAATGTTTATAGGGTTCATAGACAAAAATGTTCCATAGGGTGAATGCTTAGGATCGGTACCGGCGACTGGTTGACCATTTGCTGTGCATGCGGTCCAAGAAGAATATTGGCAGGAGTTTCCTGTTCGGTCATGATGCTGATCAGATCGGCTCCCATAGTATGTGCATAATCAATGGTCTCCTTGGTAATGTCGTTAGAGATGATCTTATCCCTCACCAGTTTTATGTTGCGTTTTTCAAGGTATTTGGCAGCCTGCTCGGCATAGTTTTCGGCGATCCGTTGAATGGATTTCAGCTGGCTGTAATGAGTGGCAACAATATGGACTTCTGAGCCAAACATCTCAGCCAGTTTCGATATGAACGGAAATTTCTGCAAGGTTTCCGATGAACTGTCAACCGGAACCAGTATCCTTTCAATATTTTTTCCTTCCGGAAAATCATGTCTTACCGTGATCACGGGACAGGTTGCATAAGTCACGATCTTGAAAGCATTGCTTCCGATCCAGTATTCTTCATACCCCGAGATCCCATGTGCACCGGTAATGATCATCATGGCGCCGATGGTCCTGGCAAGTCCGTCGAGTTCATGATAAATCTTTCCTTTCCGGAGTTTGTATTCCAGTTTGATCTCCTTTGAAATTTTCTTCTGGTAATGCCGGATCAGTTCTTCAAACCGTTTCTTTGCTTCATTGCGGTTTTCATTCGAGGCGTCAGAATAGATGCCTTCCGTTGCGGCGATCTTATCCACCCATACCATGACAATATCGGATTTTAGCCTCTTGGCCAGTGGAATCGAATATTCCAAGGCATGAATGGAGGTATTCGAGAAATCTACAGCGACTACGATCGGTTGCATCATGAGGGACGTTTGGGTAATAATCCAAGGTAAAGTTACATAAATTTTATTTTCACAATACATTTCCAGGATGGAAATAATTTACGGGTGATGGCTAATTTTGCTACTTTTGTGTTACAGTGTGGCAGGGATTTCGCATTCATCCCAATCCTGTGACGTGACCTAACCCATGAAAAATGAACGACAACCTTGACCCGACCGGTAATCAGTTCAACAGCGTTGAGAAGGAGATTGAGAAGGTTTTACGGCCAACGGAGTTTATTGATTTTTCGGGACAGGAAAACATTATTGAGAACCTGAAGATTTTCGTTCAGGCTGCAAAGCAGCGGAAAGAACCACTCGACCATGTGCTGTTGCACGGGCCGCCGGGATTGGGAAAAACCACCCTCTCTTACATCATCGCCAATGAGCTGAACGTCAACATCAGGGTCAGTTCGGGTCCGGTGCTGGATAAACCCGGCGACCTGGCCGGAATTCTCACAAACCTGGAAGAAAATGATGTTTTGTTCATTGATGAGATCCACCGGCTGAGTCCTGTTGTAGAGGAATACCTTTATTCGGCCATGGAGGATTTCAAGATCGATATCATGATCGAAACCGGGCCGAATGCTCGCAGCATCCAGATAAAACTGAATCCTTTCACCCTGATCGGCGCTACCACACGATCGGGCTTACTCACGGCACCCCTCCGCTCCAGGTTTGGAATAAACTCACGGCTGAACTATTATACAGCGGCAACCCTTGAACGCATCATCCTGCGCTCGGCCGAGATCCTGAAAGTGCCCATCAATCCGGAAGCAACTGCGGAAATCGCCCGCCGGAGCCGTGGAACGCCCCGTATTGCCAACCTGCTGCTGCGGCGCGTCCGCGACTTTGCCCAGATAAAAGGCGACGGGAACATCGATCTGAAGATCAGTCAATATGCCCTGACTGCGCTGAATGTCGATAAACATGGCCTGGACGAAATGGACAACAAGATCCTCCTGACCATCATTGATAAGTTCAAAGGGGGACCGGTAGGGCTCAATACCATCTCCACTGCCGTTTCAGAAGACCCCGGCACCATCGAAGAAGTTTATGAGCCATTTCTCATCCAGGAAGGATACCTCATGCGGACTCCCAGGGGCAGAGAGGCTACTGAAGCCGCTTACAAACATCTTGGAAAAATTAAAGCCGGACCTCAATCGGAATTGTTCTGATTCGTGATCTATGGAAACCTCAGGTCAGAAAATAAAAGCCAAAGCCATTGATCTGGGCTTTGCATTCTGCGGATTTGCCAAAGCAGTAGCGTTGGAAGAAGATTTGGCTTTTTTCACCACCTACCTTCGGGAAAAGCGAAATGCCAAACTTGATTATCTTGCAAGGGCCCCCGAGAAAAGGATGGATCCCCGCAAGGTTTTCGAAGGAGCCCGGACTGTGATCGGGCTTTTAATGAACTATTTTCCGGGAGAAACACTTCCAGCTGAAGACAACTTCATCATCTCCAAATATGGATATGGGAAGGATTATCATGAAATATTGAAGGCCAGAACCAACATCCTGGTTCACTTTATGAATGAGGAATACGGTCCGCTCAATGCGAAATCATTTGTAGACAGCGGACCTGTTCTTGAGAAAGCCTGGGCACAGCGATGCGGGCTCGGCTGGAGAGGCAAGAATACGATCCTGATCAATCCTTCCAAAGGCTCCTTTCATTTTATCGCGACGATCCTCACCGATCTCGTCATTGAACCGGATATTCCGGAGAAGGACCATTGCGGAAACTGCCATTTATGCCTGGATGCTTGTCCAACCGGCGCGCTCGAAGCTCCCTATACCCTTACTCCATCGAAATGCATTTCGTATCTTACCATAAAAGAAAAGGAAGATATTCCACGGGAACTCCTGGAAAAATTTCACGACCGTATCTATGGTTGTGATATCTGCCAGGATGTATGTCCGTATAACCGGTTCGCCGTGCCGCATTCCACACCTGAGTTTTTCCTCCCGGAACGTTTAAAAAAAATGCGGAAAAGAGATTGGTTGCAGCTTACACAGGAAGAATTCGGGATTCTGTTCAGGGATTCTGCCATCCAGCGTCCCGGGTATGAAAAGCTGATGAAGAATATCCGTAACGTTGCTGAAAATCCGGATAAAAATCAAAGCATACCGGCATGACATTCACTTCGTTTCATTTCATTGTTTTCTTCCCTTTCGTCATCCTCCTGTATTATTTGCTCCCGGCCCGTTTCCGTTGGATGTTACTGCTTGCTGCAAGCGTCTTTTTCTATTGGATCTTCAGCTGGCAATGCCTGGCGTTGCTTTCCGGGATGAGTATCCTGAATTATCTCATTGGCCTCCGGATCATTCGTAATGACGGGCATATCCGGAAAAGCATTTTCCTCACGGGAATCCTTCTGAACATTCTGTGCCTTGTTTTTTTTAAGTATTTTAAATCCTTCAGTCCCGATCTGCGGATGATCGCGGATTCCCTTCATCTTTATTACCCGAAACAGATAGTGGAAATCATTTTCCCGCTGGGGATATCCTTTTTCATTTTCACGGCGATCAGCTACCTCATTGACATTAAAAAGAAAGTCATCCAGCCAGAAAAAAATGCAGGGATCCTGGTTACTTACTTCCTCTTCTTTCCGAAACTCATACAGGGACCCATTGAAAGAGCTGGGAACGTGATCCCGCAATTCACCCGGAATACGAAGTTCAATTATGATGATGTCACCTCCGGTCTCAAACTTATGGCCTGGGGTTTTTTCAAGAAGCTTGTCATTGCTGACCGGCTCGCGGCTGTCGTAAATGGAGTGTACGCTGATCCCGGGAAATACGATGGACTCACGCTTGTTACGGCGACAATCTTTTTTGCTTTTCAGGTCTATGCCGATTTTTCAGGATACACCGATATCGCGGTAGGCGCCTCACGGGTCATGGGGATCCGAATTATGCAGAATTTCCATGCTCCTTATTTATCGGTTTCCATCAAGGATTTCTGGAACCGATGGCACATCAGCCTTTCACAATGGCTTCGGGATTATTTGTTCCTGCCGGTTTCCTATGCCGTTTCAAGAAGGATGAAGAACAATCGTTATCTTGGAATCAAAACTGAATACTGGATCTACACCGTTGCCGCTTTCGTGACATTCCTCATCTGTGGCCTCTGGCATGGAGTAGGATGGAATTACATTGTATGGGGGATCCTGTTTGCCGTATACCTCTCATTTGCGCAATTCACCCTCAGGCAAAGAAAAAAAATAAACCGGTCGACCGGGCTGGCCGGAAAACCCCGTTTCTTAAAGTTTATACAGATCCTGACAACTTTTTTCCTGGTCACTTTTGCCTGGATCTTTTTCAGGGCCAATGACCTGCCGGATGCCTTCCTCGTTATCGGGAATTCCATCCACGGATGGTCGGTTCCGGGGTTGGTTGCTTCGGTCCAGGTTTTATCGGGATTCGGACTCACGTTCAATGAATTTTTTATCGTATTGATTTCCGTATCACTCCTGATGACCGCCGACCGGCTTTCAGAAAATGAAACGATTGACCTTTACATCCTGCACCGGCCGGTTGTTCTAAGATGGCTGATCTATTATGCTATTCTCATTGCCATTCTGCTTTATGGCGTTTTTGAGAAAAGACCCTTTATCTACCAGCAATTCTAACGTAAAGCGATGAGGCGATTTTTTATCCGGTTGATGATCATCCTGCTTCCATTCCTGGTTGTTTACCTTGCGATTGAGTACAAGGCAAGCCGGCTGCCAAACAGCTATGCCCAAAAAAAACAATTCCTCGGAGAGCAGTTGCAGACCGTAAATATCCTGGTATTAGGATCCTCCCATGCGTTGGACGATATCAACCCGGATTTTTTTTCCTGCAAAGGCTATAACCTGAGCAATGTGTCGCAGTCGCTTTTTTATGATACAAGGTTGTGCATGAAATACATCGACCGGTTACCTCACCTCAGGGGTGTGATCATCACAGTTTCCTTTTTTTCTCTTTTTTATGAGCTGAATGATTTGCCGGAAGATTGGAGGGATTATTTTTATTATCGTTATTACGGGATAAGGCATCCGGCCCTCGATTATTCCGACCCGAAAATATTCAGTTACACGGCCCTCTATACCCGCGATTTTATTTCGGCCATGGTATTTTCAAAGCTGAACAACAAGGAGGAGTTCGGGGATATCCAGCCAAACGGGTGGAAAAAGGTTCCGGCGCCGGCCGACAGCAATGCGATCTCCGATTCAACCGGACATGAACACGCGCTCTTTCATAATTCGCTGGTCCGCATGGAGAACCTTAAGTCGAATATAGGTTACCTGAGGGAACTGCTGTCAGAACTTCACAAAAGGAATATCCGTGTTTGCTTTGTAACGACACCGGTTTATCAAACCTATTCAAGGTACCTCAACCCTTTCATCCTTCAGGCAAACCAGAACATCATCGGGGAATTGTGCAGGGAATTCAATGCCGGGCAGTTTAATTATTTCAATGATCCACGTTTCCGGAAAATTGATTTCAGCGATAATGACCACCTGAACATTGCAGGGGCCGAAAAATTCAGCAGGATCCTGGATGTTGATTTTGTTTCAAAGAGCTGCTCAAAATAAGGGTTACCATGCAGTGGAATGCAGAACAGGAAAGTCAATGCCTTTGCTTTTGATCCCGGTGTTATTTTCAGAATTCCGGTATGAAGAAAACAAGCCAAACCATGATGAAAAGGGCAATATTAAGTTTATTGATCATTTGCTTTTCCATCGCATTATCGGGACAAGAAATTGAAGTCAAAGGAATTTATGCCGTGAGCACCGGAAAAAATTTCCAAAACACCTTCGGTTGTGGGTTTGGATATAATCAATTTATAACACCAAAGAACCGGCTGGGTGTTTTTATTGAGTACACCCTGAACAAGACATACTATGAAGAGAGCTATACTTCCACTGCGGATCTTTCAAGATATATCCGGGAGGTTGAGCCGGATAACCATAGGATCGCATTTAAACTGAATTACGCTTTCAATCTTCTTAAAAGCCCGAAATCCCTGCTATTTCTCGGACCTGAAATCGGGTTGAATTACTTTATCCTGAATGAAGAGTATCAGCAAACAGTGATAACAAGCCTGGATAGCATCACAAGCGGACATTTCAGCTCGAGCAGCACTGTAGATAACAGAATAGGAATTGGATTCTTAATTGAGTATGAACGTAAAGATTTGATTTATAAAAGAATTTCCGCATCACTATCCATGCATCCAGAGGTGATAATTTATCATACTCCCGGAATGAAGGGTACGCATGATGCATCATTGATCGGCTGGCTGAATTTTAATATCGGGGTAAAATATCGTTTTGGAAAAGAAGAATAGGCTGATCCCTTCCAGGTTGTACTTATGTTCTCAATATACCGTGTACCATGTACCATGTACCGTGTACCGGGTACCATGAACCATGTCACGTACTTCCTTCCCCCCAATGGAAAGATGGAAACTCAAATCCGGCAAGGGCCAGAACCCTGTCAACGACGGTCATGACCGCATCTTCCATGTTTTTCGGTTTGCTGTAAAAGGAAGGTGATGCCGGACAAATGACAGCTCCTGCTTCTGTAAGTAGTTTCATGTTGTTGAGATGGATAAGGCTGAAAGGCATTTCACGGGGAACGAGGATGAGTTTTTTCCTTTCTTTCAGGATGACATCGGCTGCCCGGGTTAAAAGGTCAAAGGAAACGCCCGATGCGATCCTTCCCAGCGTTCCCATGGTGCATGGGCACACCATCATTACATCATATCCTGCCGAACCGGAAGCCAGGGGAGAAAAAAAATCATCCGGGCGATACACCGGAAAAGGAATCTGCTTCTCGTCAAACGAACCCAGTTCGTAAGTCCAGACGGCCCTGGCATTATCGGAAAACACCACCCCGCAATCTTCTACCTGGTCCTCCAGTTTTTTAACCTTATCCAGGAGCAGTTTGCCATAAATGGAACCACTGGCACCCGTAACTCCGATGATTATCTTTAGTTTCTTCATATCTGGATGCTGGATACTGGTTGTGTGGGTAATGGGTATTTAGTAATTGGTATTTGGTTTTGCGTATTATGAAACTGTTAGTTGTTAATTGTTATTTGTTCACTTTGCACTTTGCATTCCAGCATATTATCCATTATCAATTATCAATTGTCAATTAACTAAAACTCTTTCGGTCTGAAATCCCATAAAAGCGAAAGAGACAACACATTGTTGTATTGACCGGTTTCAAAAAATATCCTGCGGTATCCGCTGTAATTATTTATACTGCGGATGGAGTTCAGCGAATAATTTGACCGTATATTTATTTTCAGGTGTTTTGTAAGGTAGGCGCCGAAACCAAAGATAGCCGCAAACGTAACGGGCCGCAAGGGAACTGTTTCCGGAGGCACAGCTCCATTCCTGAGTTCAAGTGACCCGATGGAAACGTCGGCGACGGGACCGGCTTCAAAATAAAACCGTTTCTTGAATGTATATTGATATAAAAACGGAATCTCGATGTAATGCAGTCTCAGCAGGTAGGTCTCTCCTCCCGAGACAGAAGTATCGTTTCGTTTGCTGCCTTTCTGGATGTATTCCAGTTCCATCTGGAAAGAAGAATGTTTCGACACCTGCAATGAGACATATCCTCCTCCCAGGTAGCCCCATTTATGATAGCCATCCCAGGTGTCTCCATCAACCTGGCTCGTAACGCCACCCAGCATCAATCCCGCATTGAAACGCTGGGCATGGACCGCAGATAAAGGCATCACCAGGAAAAGAAGGAAAAACGCTGTTATGGAAAAAAACATTTTCATATTGCCTGCATATTTTTCAGGAATCAAACCCGGATTTTGATTATTTATTACGTTCAGTAGTAAAAATCACAAGTTGTTCGAGCGAATTCCGGTAGGTGCTGTCCGGGAAAGTCTGTAAGAGGTCGATGGCCTTTTGCCGGTTTTCCAGCATTTTTTCGTGTGCATAACCGATGCCCCCGCTGGCCCTGACTTTTTCAATCAGTTCAGAAACCCTGGCCGGTTCAGTATTATGGTTCTTGACGGTATTGACGACCCATCTTTTTTCCGCAAAGCCTGAATGGTTCAGCAGGTAGATCAGCGGTAGCGTCATTTTCTGGTCTTTGATGTCGATGGCAGCAGGTTTGCCGGTGGCATTTCCGGATTCATAATCAAACAGGTCATCTTTGATCTGGAAAGCAATCCCTGTATATTCTCCGAAAAGACGCATTTTTTCAATGGTTTCCGGATCGGATCCGGAGGAAGCGCTTCCACAGGCACAGCAGGAAGCGATGAGTGAAGCGGTTTTTTTGCGGATGATCTCAAAATAGACCGGTTCCTCAATGTCGAGACGACGGGCTTTTTCAATTTGCAAGAGTTCTCCTTCACTCATTTCCTTAACAGCATTGGAGACGATCCGCAGGAGATCATAGTCATCATTTTCGAGGGAGAACAACAATCCTTTCGAAAGGAGATAATCACCCACCAAGACGGAAATCTTATTTTTCCACAATGCATTGATGGAGAAAAATCCCCGGCGGAGGTTTGAATCATCAACAACATCGTCGTGCACCAGGGTAGCCGTATGAAGCAATTCGATGAGGGAAGCAGCCCGGTAAGTGGATTCCCTGATGCCTCCGGTCACGCTGGCAGCAAGAAACACGAATAAAGGACGCATCTGTTTCCCTTTTCGCTTTATGATGTAACGGGTGATCTTGTCCAACAGCGGAACGCTGCTTTTCATGGAAGCCCTGAACTTTTCTTCAAAGATCCCAATGTGTGCTGCAACAGGTGCCTGTATTTCCTTAAGCGTAAGCATCGGATATATTAGATTTGGTAAAAATAATCAAAAATTGGTTCAGCCCGGGTAAGTTAATCGATGGAAAATTCTCACATTTGTAATCTTATTCAACAACCATGTCCGGATTTCTTTTTCATGATGTCATATTTGGACCGGTCCGCAGCCGGCGCCTCGGCCTTTCCCTGGGAATCAACCTTCTCCCCTCACATTCAAAATATTGTTCTTTCAATTGCATCTATTGTGAATGCGGATGGACACCCGAAAACATGAATATAATTCCCGAGCTTCCCTCGCGTGAACTGGTCAGCCAGTACCTCGAATACAGGCTGAAGGAACTCATTGAGGAAGATCATATTCCCGATGTCCTGACCTATGCCGGCAACGGAGAGCCCACCATGCACCCTGATTTTGCAGGGATTGTGGACGACACCCTTGCATTGCGGAATAAATATATACCGGGGGCCAAAGTAGCTGTTCTTTCCAATGCATCGATGATCCATGAGCCTTCTGTTTTCAATGCCTTACTCAAGCTCGACGACAACATTCAGAAACTGGATGCAGGTTTTGAACTGCTTTTCCACCGGATCAATAACCCTGTATTACCTGTAAAATTCAACGATCTTATCCGTGACCTGAAAAAATTCAACGGAAAAGTGATCATCCAGAGTATGTTTCTTCGTGGAAATTATAACGGGGAGGTGATTGATAACACAACCGAAACGGAAGTAAATGAATGGCTGGATCACATTGATTTCATCCGTCCTGTCATGGTGATGATCTACCCAATTTCGCGTGCCACTCCCGTACACAACCTTGAAAAAATCGGTATCTTTGAACTTGAAAAGATTGCTGAAAAAGTCCGGAAACTGGGGATCGAGGCGAAGGTTTATACTTAAATGAAGAATGAAAAATGAAGAATGAAAAATTAAAAGTGAACAACTAATAATTAACAGTTAACAGTTTTTAATTCTTAAAACAAAATACCAAATACAAAGTACTAAATACCTATTAAACGTTACCCAATACCCACACAACCAGCATCCAGTATCCAGCATCCAGCATCAAGTATCCAGCATGCCCGACCTTCTGAAATATCCGCCCAAGATACTGATCGCCTTCGGTGAAACCATCGGTGGAGGTAAAGATATTCTTGATTGGTTTTTGAAGAACGGGTATCCTGAACTGGCTGCGCTTTCCTATGCCGTTCAGGGAAGCGATGAGGCTGTTGACTGGTTGTTTAAAAACGGGTTCCCGGAACTGGCTGCGCTCGACAGCGCCATCGATGAGGACCAGAAGGCGTATGAATGGTTAAAGCGGAATCATCTTGAGTTCCACATTGTTTTTGCAGATGCCGTTCATGGGAAAGGAGAAGCGATTGAATGGTTTCTGCGCCATGACCTGAACGTGTTGCTTAAAATCACGCAAAAGATCCGGCAATTGCGCGACAGCCAAACGTTTGATTATCACAAGATACATTTCTGAAAAGGGGATCAGCCGCATTTGGTATACCCGCACTTGGTGCAGATCGGGCAACCTTCCTGGTAGATCAGCACATTGGCTTCATGGCACTTCGGGCAAACCCGTTCCGGGGCTTTGGTTCCATCGGGAATAAATTTTTTCAGTGCCCGTTCAACTCCGTTTTTCCAGGTATTGATGGAATCGACTTCAAAATGAAGCTTGCTGATGATGTTCACGACAAACGGCAATGGCATTCCATGACGCAGGATCCCGGAAATCAGTTTTGCATAATTCCAGTATTCTTTGGTAAATGAACGGGAAAGACCTTCGATGGTGATTTTGTACCCCTGCCTGTCTTCAAACTGGAAATCATATCGCGACGTCACGCCGTCGGGACGGTTCTTAAAGATCCACCCTTTTTGAACCCATTGCGGCATCCAGAAATCATCGGCAACACCGGTAAAGATCTCATAGGGACGACCGTTCAGGAGGCCTACTACGGCTACCCATTTCTCATAATCATTCTGAAAACGGACAATCTCTGCTTCCAGTTTATCGGGACGGTGAGGAGCACGGGTTTCCCTGAACTCATCTGCATTTCCGATATCATCTTTCTTGTCGTGATTCACCAGAACACCTTCACGGCTGCCATCGCGGTAAACGGTCATGCCTTTGCAGCCAACGGTCCAGGCTGTCTGATAGATGCTGGCTATCATCTCTTCCTTGGTTTCATTCGGAACATTCACCGTGACACTGATAGAATGATCCACCCATTTCTGAACGGCGCCTTGCATATGGACCTTGGCTACCCAATCAATGTCGTTTGAAGTTGCTTTGTAATAAGGCGATTGTTTGATGATGGCTTTCAGTTCTTTTTCGTCCAGATGGGAGACCTCATCCAGGTTGTATCCCTTACATTCAAGCCAGGTGACGAATTTATGATGGAAGACGTGGTATTCTTCCCAGGTATCCCCGATCTCATCTGTAAAGGTGATCCGGGCATGTTTATCGTTGGGATTCACTTTGCGCCTGCGTTTGTATGTCACCGCAAATACAGGTTCCAGTCCGGATGTAGTCTGTGAAAGAATACTGACAGAGCCGGTAGGGGCAATGGTCAGGATGGCAATGTTGCGACGGCCGTTTTTTACCATCTCTGCATACAACTCGGGAGCAGCTTCCTTCATGCGCTGAATGAATGGATTGTCTTTTTCCCGCGCTGCATTCCAGATCGGGAAGGCACCTCTTTCGGCAGCCATGGTGATGGATGAACGGTAGGCTTCGATGGCCAGCATCTTGTGAACCTCCACGGAGAAATCGATGGCGTCGCCTGATCCGTAACGTGTTCCGAGGGCTGCAAGCATATCTCCTTCGGCGGTGATCCCGAAACCTGTCCTCCTGCCCTGGATGGCTTTCTCCTTTATGTTGAGCCAGAGGTTTCGTTCGCGGGCTTTGATGGCTTCATCTTCCGGATCGCTGTTGATCTTCTTCAGGATGTTATCGATCTTCTCCAGTTCCAGGTCGATGATGTCGTCCATCATCCGTTGAGCCTTATGAACGTGGTCAATAAAAAGGTCGGAGTCGAAGCTGGCATCCGTGGTGAAGGGCTTATCCACATAGCTGAAAAGGTTGATGGCCAGGAGGCGACAGCTATCGTAGGTACACAGCGGGATTTCCCCGCAAGGGTTGGTAGATATGGTTTTGAACCCGAGGTCGGCATAGCAATCCGGTACCGATTCCCTCCGGATGGTATCCCAGAAGAGGATCCCTGGTTCGGCCGATTTCCATGCATTGTGGATGATCTTTTTCCAGAGATCCTGGGCCTGTATTTTCCGGGTGACTTTGGGGTCAGGCACTTCGATGGGAAATTGCTGGGTAAACTCACCATTGGAAACTACGGCGTTCATGAATTCATCCGTGATCTTGACAGAAATGTTGGCCCCGGTTACCTTGCCGGCTTCCAGTTTGGCGCTGATAAAATGTTCGGCGTCGGGATGCTGGATCGAGATGCTGAGCATCAATGCTCCCCGGCGGCCTTCCTGTGCAACTTCGCGCGTGGAGTTGGAATACCGTTCCATGAAAGGAACAATACCTGTTGAGGTCAACGCACTGTTCTTTACCAGGCTGTCCTTCGGGCGGATGTGCGACAGATCATGTCCAACGCCACCCCGTCTCTTCATCAGCTGAACCTGCTCCTCGTCGGTTTTCATGATGGCTCCATAGGAATCAGAAGATCCTTCATTCCCGATCACAAAACAGTTGGAAAGCGACCCGATCTGGAAATTGTTTCCGATCCCCGCCATCGGGCTTCCCTGGGGTATAATGTATTTAAAATCACGGATGAGCCCGAATACCTCTTCTTCGCTCATGGGATTCGGGTATTTCTTCTCGATCCGGGCGATCTCATGGGCGATCCTGTGATGCATATCGTCAGGAGTGAGTTCAAACAACTGCCCCTCTGAGTTTTTTAATGCATACTTATTGACCCAGACGTTTGCGGCCAGATTATCCCCCTTAAAATATACTGTTGATGCCTTTATTGCCTCTTCCGTAGAATGAACCTGCTGCTTTCCCTTTACCGTGTTCTTCTGTTCTTCCTTGCTCTTGTTTTTTTCAACTTCCTTTTCCTGATTCTTCATTTCCGGTTCTTCAATCGTTACTTTCGGACGTATTCTTTTCGACAAAACATCATTGTAAAAATCCGATTTCTTCTCCTGATCAGCATTTACAATGGGCTCTTTTTCCATGTCAATAAATAATTATGAGATCATAACTGGTAAACAATTCAAAAACAAATATAAATCTGATTGTAAACGTGGCGTGTTTTGAAGCAGCAATTTACAACTAAGAATTCATGCCGTCCAATTATTTTATTAACATATTCGGGTTAATAGAATGTAATCGTTTGACTACAAAAATCATAGTGCCTGATAATTCATTATATATTCTCAAGAATGTAATCAGGACTGAAATATCATGCAGTCAGTTACTGAAAAACCCCGTCATTGGCTGATCTCAGGCATGCCAGATCAGTTTTTTCCCGAAACCTAACCGGTTGTCGGTCATCTTGATGATTTCGGGTGTGATTCCCCAGAGGAACAAAGGTGAAAGCCGGGCAATGGGGAATCTTTTCAGGTATTGTTCTTTAGCTGTTTTCAGTTCGTCTCCTTCCAGTTTATTCATGATCCCGCTAAACTGGATCCCCCGGATCCTGCTGATCATTTTCGTTTCCAGCGCAATCGCACCGGCCGTTAAAAAGTTCCCGGTTTCAACTGCGTCGCGGATATGGCGGGTATCCTCTTCGGAAGTAAAAATAAAAAGATTGCGATCCTCATCATAAACATAAAAACAGGTGGCACACCAGGGCTGAAGTCCCCGTGTTATGGCCAGCGAAAAGATGTGATGTTCGCGGATCAGGGAAAGAATCCTCTTGTCGACAGGATGGTTCATCTTAGAAATCAGTGCTTAGCGATAAATAAAAAACCGGCTTATGAATTCTCCATTCCTCCACGCCCCATGCGAGATCACCGCGGATAAAATACCCGAAAAGCTTTGTCCGCAAACCGCCGCCAAACCCTTCCACAAAAGGTTCCTTCATGAGTTCGACCTTGATGAAGAGCGGTTTATTATCGATATAAGTAGTAAAGAGCTGGTTGCTTTCCGAGTAAGGCGTCCACCCCGTCCAGGCGGTCCCTGCATCGCCAAAGGCGATTATCTGAAAATTATTCAGGAATTCAGAACGAATGGGACGGTTGAAAAAATAACGGAAAACCGGGAGACGTACTTCTCCGTTGAATACAACGAAACTGTTTCCATTCCGGATATTCTGGTTGAACCCTCGCATATTTGTTGCCAGGGTCTGAAAAACATAATTCTGGTTGGTTGCCACCTGGGTCTGGTTGTTAAAGGCCGGAAACAGCCAATTGTCAACACCTCCCATATAGTACAACAAACGGTTGCTCCCAAACGAGGTGCTTGCTGCCACCCGCAATGCCAGGATCATGCTGCGGTGGATCTTTTCATAATGGCGAAAATCCGCCCCCAGCACCACCACATTATTATTGGTTGCATTGAGCAACTGGTAGTATTCTCCGAAAATCTTGTAGCGGGTTCCGTTATACAGGTTCAGCCCGGTGTTCCGGGTATTGTCATAGGTGATTTCCCCCTTGATGCTGCCCCAGTACCTGTTTATGTCGCTGTTCTGAAGGTTGAACTGGTCTGTGGAAAGATACACTGCCCGGTCGTAGCGCAGGGTGGCCGTGCCCTTGATGTTGAATACCGGGGTAAAGGGATAGGTGGCAATGTAATAAAGTTCATGGATCCGGTGCCGGACATACGAATAATAACCGCTTTCTTCAATCGACTGCCGGTGGAAGATCAACTGGTGATCGAGGCGCCGGCGTGAATTGGAATAACTGAAAAGATATTCATTGTTGATGAAATTGAAGTTCAGCCGAACCCCGCCGGTAATGCGGTAATCTTCCATCAGGTCGGTCACCCCGACCATAATCAGCGCATTCAGACCCGGGTTGATAAAAATGGGATCCTTGATGCCGGTAAAAGGCTGGTAGGCTGAATTCAGGTAATTAAAATCGATCTGGGTGACCATCTTGTCGATCGCATACTCAACGTTGTAATTCAGGGGCCTTGAAGTGCGGTACTTATTGGTGGTATCTTTTACCGGGGTGCGCGACAAACCCGTGCCCGGCTGTTTTGGTGACGTATCTGCCACCAGGCGGTGCAGCGTATCCGCAATTCCCCCTGCCGGCAATGGCGGAAATTCTTTTGCGTTCCCGGTATTTACCGTTTCGCTGGTCCTGACGGTGGTAAAATGCTTTTTTACCGTCGGACTGAAAACTTCCTGCTTTTTCAGGACCGAATCTTTACCGGCAGATGTTGTCCTGGCCCTGGAGAATCCCATTTTCAAATTTTCATAAAAGGTGTTCCGGATCTGCAGGGGCTTCAGGAATTTCGGTTCGATGCGGTCGGAGGTGGTCAGCTCAAAATGGTTGTTAAGGAAGGTAACATCCCCGATCCTTGCCGCCCGTGTGTTCACATCCTGTTCGAGAAGGTTCCTTGAATAATTGGTAACCGGGAATGAGGTTGTAAAATACCGGTAATGCGTCGCCGTATCGATGAAAGTAATGGCGCTGTCGAAACGGGCAAGGTAGCGGTTGTAAATTCCATTCTGATCGCTGAGAAAACAGAGAAAGCGGTCATCATACGACATGGGCTGGATCTCATCCACCAGCGGTGTCGAAGTTATCCTTCGCAGAACAGGCTTCTTCCCTGCATAATCATAAATAAAAATATCATGATTAAAATGAAGATCTTTGGGGGCAACGACGGGATCAAACCGCAGCGTGTCATTATCGCGGTTGGAACTGAAAATGATTTCGCTGGAATGACGGAGAAAATGCGGATTCAGGTCATCGTAAACATCTTTCGTGATCTGTTCATAGGATCCGGCAATGATGTTGTACACATAAATGTCCGATTGTCCTTTCTGCACGGCAGAAAATACCAGCCTGCTGCCATCATCCGAATAGGAAAAATCAAGGATCTTCTGAAAATCATGAAGGATCTGCAGATCGAGGGTCTTCTCCTGGATAGAATAGAAATAAAGGTAATCTTCTCCTTTTTTTTCTGTGATGATGGCGAGTATTTCCCCGGTCGGATACCAGGCCAGGATAGGAAAAGAATAATCGGGTTTTTCAGCAAGCCGGTAACCTCCGCGGTAGATCTTGCGGCATTTTTTGGTTTCCAGGTCATAGAGATAAACCTTATAAACACCGAGCTCATGCACGCAGTAAGCGGCATATTTTCCGTCAGGACTGATCTTCAACTGCCGGTATACCTTTTCAATTTTCGGTTTCCTGATGATCTTATCGCCGGCCGGGCCGGTACGTGTAACATCTTCAGCCTGGTAGATCCCTTTATAAAAGTCAAGCCATTGCAGGATCAGGTCCTTGAAAGAAATTCCCAGCACATAATAAAACCCTTTTTCAACATTCCGGTTCAGGCGGGCAATGTAAACGATATTGGGAATGGAAGATTCCCCGTACCTGAGAGAGATGTAATTCCATAGCGAGTGCCCTGCATACACGGCTTCCTTTCCCACCAGGTGATTGAACTTTTCATATTTTTTGTTCAGGATGGCATCTTTCACCAGGTTGTCAACTTCGGGGTCCCATTTTTCCGATATGTAGGAGACCAGCCCGTTCATGTACCACTCCGGCATCGTAAAAATGGCGTTATTCTTGATCTGTGCCCCGATCCCCGTTCCATAGATCATCTCATTGAGAATGACGGTAGCGATCCCCGCCCTTATCTGCCGCTCAAAATGATCATAATTGCCGTCGAAATACACCAGCACCTTACCGCCAATGATACGGGTAACCCCGCCGGTATTGTAACTGTCCCAATCCCCTTCCAGTCCGATATTGCTTTGCTTCAGATCGGTGAGGTTGTTGAAGATGATAAACTGGACCTTGTCTTCCAGGGTCGACTGCAGCTCGGTTTCAATTTCCTTGATGTGGGTGTCGGCATATTCGGCCGTGTACATCGCCAGCTCTTTCCCGTTGAGGTAAAAGTAGGTATCGAATTTCTCAAAACGAAAATAGCTCCAGAAAAAATTCTTGAATTGAACCCGGTTTTTTCCGAATGTCAGTTGCGATCCATTGTAAAACTGGGCATGAGAAGGAAAAGAAATACAAACTGAAATAAGGCAAAGTATGAACGATACCCTGGCAAAATAGAGGCGTATTTTATACCGTTCCGCAGGATTCATGGTTTCTATAGAAAATGGGTATAAAAGGAACGGCTAAGTTAAGATTATTTTAAATGTCACGATATCCTCTCTTTTCGTACCTTTGCAGGGCTTTGTGAATCAGGATCTATAACCGTTTTTCGCATGATAAAGATACAGAAATTTGTATTCAATTCGTTCCAGGTCAATTCGTATATCCTGCAGGATGAAACCGGTGAATGTGTGATCGTGGATGCTGCCTGTTATGAAGACCGCGAGAAACAGGAGGTGAAGGAATTTATTGAGCAGAACAAACTGAAACTGGTCCGGAACCTGAATACCCACTGCCACATCGATCATATTCTCGGCAATGGGTTCATCGCAGCAACATTCGGCATCTATCCCGAATACCATGAAGCAGCGGCGCCTTTCCTGATTCCTGCCCGCGAGATCGCAGGTTCATTTGGCTATACCCTAGATGGGATTCCTTCTCCTGCGCGGTATCTTCTGGACAATGAAAAAATTACTTTTGGGAGTTCCACACTGGAAGTTCTTTACACGCCGGGACATGCCGACGGAAGTGTCAGTTTTTACAATAAGGAACAGGGGTTTGTGATCACAGGCGATGTACTCTTCCGGGATACGATCGGCAGGACCGATCTGCCATCCGGGAACCTGGACCTGCTGATGAAGAGCATCCGCGAAAAATTATTTACGTTACCCGACGATACCGTCGTCTTTTCCGGGCATGGTCCGGAAACCACGATCGGGTATGAGAAGCAGAATAACCCGTTTATCCGTTGAAAAAGATCCTGATCATCCGATTCAGTTCCATCGGGGATATCGTCCTTACCACCCCCGTGATCCGTTGCCTGAAAACACAACTTCCGGATGCGGAGATCCATTATCTTACAAAAAAACAAAATCATTCCCTCCTGCAGGAAAATCCTTTTCTTACCAGGACCTGGTTATATGAGAATAACTTTAAGGAACTTCTCCCTCAGCTCAAAGCTGAGCAGTTTGATTTCGTCGTCGACCTTCACAAAAACCTCCGCAGCTTATATGTCCTGTTCCATCTGCAGAAACCTTCCGGGACATTTCAAAAGCTGAACCTTAAAAAATGGATGATGGTTAACCTTAAAATAGACCGTCTTCCCCGTATCCATATTGTTGACCGTTATTTCGCAGCGGTTAGGTCCCTGGGCATCGCAAACGACCGTAAAGGCCTTGATTATTTTATCCCTTCCGGGGATGAGGTTGATCTGTCCCTGCTGCCTGAAACGTTCAGGCATGGATTCATCGCTTGTGTCATCGGCGGTAAACATCTTACGAAAATATTACCCGAAGATAAAGTGGCTGAAATTTGCCATAAGATTTCACGGCCTGTAGTTTTATTGGGGGGCAAGGAAGATGTAGAACGAGGAAGCCGGATTGAACAGCTTGCCGGATCCTCCGTATTTAATGCCTGCGGCCGCTTTTCCATCAACCAGAGTGCCTCGCTGATCCGGCAGGCTGATAAGGTTATTACCAACGACACCGGCCTGATGCACATTGCCGCAGCATTCGGCAAAAACATCCTTTCGGTTTGGGGAAACACCATTCCTGAATTCGGGATGTATCCTTATCTGGAAGGAAAAGAAAATGCTGTTTCCGGAATATTTGAAGTAAAAGGTCTTTCTTGCCGTCCCTGTTCCAAGATCGGTTTTGAAAAATGTCCGAAAGGCCATTTCCGTTGTATGAAGGAACAGGACACCGAGGCCATGATCCTTGCCCTTAACCGTTAGAACCTCATATGAAATTTATTGATACCCATACCCATCTCTATGCGGAGGAGTTTGATCCCGACCGGGATGCGGTGATTCAGCAGGCGATCGGTGAAGGCGTTGACATACTTCTGCTTCCCTCCATTGACAAGAGTTATTATGAAAGAATGATGCTGGTGGCTGACCGCCATAAAGATCACTGTTTCCCTATGATCGGATTACACCCTACTTCTGTTAAGGCAAATTTTCGGGAAGAGCTTGATTTTGTAAAGAAGATGCTGGAGAAAGACCGGAAAAAATTTCATGGCATTGGTGAGATCGGAATCGACCTATACTGGGACAAGACCTTTATGAATGAACAAACCTCCGCTTTCAGTTTTCAGCTTGACCTGGCCATAAAATACCAGCTGCCGGTTGCGATCCATACCCGGAATTCTTTCGAAATTGCGATTGAGCTTATCCGTCAGAAAAACAACCCGGAACTGAAAGGGGTTTTTCATTGTTTCAGCGGGTCGGTTGAACAGGCGAAAGAAGTTACAGGGCTGGGGTTCATGCTGGGTATCGGCGGAATCCTTACTTATAAGAATTCGGGATTACAGAAAGTGGTGGAGGCAACCCCGCTCGACCATCTCTTACTGGAGACCGACGCGCCTTACCTTCCACCCGTTCCTTATCGTGGCCAGCGCAATGAAAGTGCTTACATCCCGGTCATCGCAGGGAAAATTGCCGAATTAAAGCGAATCACGATTGAGGAGGTGGCGGAGATTACGACAAGAAATGCAGTAAATTTGTTTAAAATGATGCTGGATGCTGGATGCTAGATGCTTGATACTTGATGCTTGATTATTTATAATTGATTGATAATGCAAAGAAAAAAGTCATAGAGTCACAAATCCCAAATCCCACAACCCAAAACCCAAACCCACACAACTAGTATCTAGCATCCAGCATCCAGGATCAGCCTCAAAGAATCAACAATTTAAGTAACAACCAACATGCAAGAAAAGACCTCAATCCTGATCATTTACACCGGTGGAACCATCGGGATGGTACAGGATCCAAAAACCGGTATATTGAAACCCCTGACGTTCAAGAACCTTTACCGTTACCTTCCGGTGCTCGAAAATTTCAATTACCACTTCGATTTTTATACTTTCAAGCCCTTGCTTGATTCTTCCAATATGAGCCCTTCATTCTGGATAGAGCTGGCAAAGATTATTGAGGAGAATTATGAATTGTTCGACGGGTTCGTCGTGCTGCATGGGTCCGATACGATGGCCTATACGGCTTCGGCACTCAGCTTTATGCTGGAAAACCTCAACAAGCCGGTGATCTTTACCGGTTCCCAGCTTCCCATCGGGATGGTTCGTACCGACGGGCGCGAGAATTTCATCAATTCCATCGAGATCGCTGCAGCCAGCGAGCAGGAAACACCGCTGGTTCCGGAAGTTGCCATTTGTTTTGAAAACAAGCTGTACCGGGGTAACCGGACCACCAAATTCAATGCGGAACATTTCGGCGCTTTTGTTTCCGGAAATTACCCGGTTCTTGCAGAGGTAGGGGTTTACATCCGGTATTACGGGGACCTGATTCTCAAACCCAATTTCAAGAAGCTTAAAGTTCACAAAGAACTGGATGAGAACATCGCCATCCTGAAGCT
>Ga0182021_10001970_pt1 | contig 23891 bp, 22 predicted proteins | sample 612E3MmetaG_FD_120493 | JGI IMG/M metagenome (GOLD analysis project Ga0182021, IMG submission 120493) | Permafrost microbial communities from Stordalen Mire, Sweden - 612E3M metaG (Illumina Assembly) | ecosystem: Environmental > Terrestrial > Soil > Wetlands > Permafrost | place: Sweden... | reverse complement strand
CGCCTGACTACCGCGATGTAACCATATTCGGTCTTAATACGGTTGCCGACTCGCTGGCTGCCGTCAAGAAGGTGGTATTTGACGATAAGAAGGTCAGTATGGCCAAGCTGGTCGAAGCTTTAAAGGCTAATTGGGAAGGCTTTGAAGATATAAGGCAGATGTGCCTGAAGGCCCCCAAGTTCGGCAACGATGATGACTATGTCGACCTGGTATCCCGTGAAGTCGGCCGCAGGATCAGCGAAGAGACCAACAAATGCAAGACAAACTGGGGGACCGGAGTTAACTGTGACGGCACGGCGGCCACTGCATGGTGGAGCTTCGGACGGGTATGCTGTGCCACTCCTGACGGCAGGAAGTCCGGTGACCCGTACAATGACGGGTCCATATCGCCGATGGCCGGCATGGACAAAAAGGGCCCGACGGCGTCACTGAAGTCGGTCGCCAAGGTCGATCCTTTAATCACCTGGAACCAGCTGTTCAACCAGACCTTCATGCCCCAGTACCTGGTTGGCCGCAACGCAGAGCTATTTGCACAATACCTGAAAACCTTTGCCGACCTGGGCATTCATCATATTCAGTTCAGCACGGTCGGAAGAGAGGTGCTTGAAGATGCCCAGTCGCACCCGGAGAAATACCCGACTTTGATGGTCAGGGTAGCCGGGTTTGCAGCTTACTTTATCGACCTGGACAGGAAGATACAGGACTCGATTATTGCCCGCACTCCCCAGTGCCTCTGATACCTGTGAGCAATGCATGAACGATGTCACAGGTAAAAGGAGCAGAGAGGACGAGGGGTTAATATTCAGTACACAGCGCTATAGCATACACGATGGGCCGGGGATCAGGACTACCGTTTTTTTCAAGGGCTGTCCTTTGAGATGTAGATGGTGCTCGAACCCCGAGTCCATCAACCCGTATCCGGAGCTTATTTTCAGGGCGGCACGCTGCGATGGGTGCGGCCGATGCATACCGGTATGCGCCCCATTCGCTATCAAACAGGGACAGGGCTGCATTCAATTAGACAGGCAGAAGTGCGACAGGTGCCTGAAATGTATCGACATATGTTATACGGAAGCGCTCGAGTCAACGGGCAGATATTACAACCTCACGGAAGTTCTCGCCGAGTGCTTGAAAGACGAGCCGTTTTACCATAATTCGCAGGGAGGAGTAACTCTTTCCGGCGGTGAACCTTTGTATCAGCCGGCATTTGCAATCAATTTGCTCAAGGCCTGCAAGGAACATGGCCTTCATACTACGCTGGATACCAGTGGTCAAGTTAAATGGGAAGTTTTTGAGCGTGCCCTGTCCTATACCGATCTTGTGCTTTACGACATCAAGCACATGGACCCCGAAGCTCATCGCGAAGGGACAGGCGTCACAAATGAATTAATCCTAGAAAATTTGCAGCGTATCGTTTCAGGTAAAAATAACCGTGTCTGGATCAGGGTCCCGGTTATCACAGGTTTCAATGACAGCATTGAAAATATAGAAAAAGTAGCCGACATAGCATCAAGGCTAAAGGTGGAAAAAGTGTCTCTACTGGCTTACCATGAGTGGGGAAGGACCAAGTACGAGGCATTAAGCCGTGAATATACGCTGCAGAATACGGCATCCCCTTCCAAAGAAACGATGGAGGCGCTGGCTGAGATAGTTAGCAGTAAAGGGATTGAAGCAACTATCGATTACTAGCGCTACATCGTTATCGGAAAAAGGCGCGACTATACGTAAAATACAATCATTGCTTGGACATGCGAATCTAACACATACTGAACGATATACGCTGCATACAGATAAGCATCTGAAAAAAGCTATCGAGCTTTTAGATCAGGAAGGAAATGCTCAGAATGTGTCGAGTTCTTTAGAACCGCAGCATTATTTTGGAGATCAGTCGATAGTTATTATTAAGCCTATGTACAAAGATGAATCTGGCCAACTTAGCACTGCTGCGCCAGTCTATTTTGCTCAGTTTGTCATAGCAAATGAAGGCAAAGCACCAGCGATGCAACTCGAAATCGGATTATTTGATAGTAATATGAATCGGTTGAGTAGTCGCCGTGATCCTGTATTGATGATCGGTGATAAGATTGTTTGGCGGCCAAATTTACACCAAACTGACGGCAATTATTTTGTGGTTTGCCAGTATAAAAAAGCATTACCTGAATCTCAATCAGAAATTTGGTATCAATCCTGGTTGCCTTTTAGACTAACAGAAGCGCCCAAAATCGGCGAGTTTTTTGTAGCTACAGGAGAAATAATTTTAAAGAAAAATGTTACACCGAGTGAGAAACTAACAATTTTCTAAGGAAATGAAACGGCTTTTGGGAAACATTTAACAGAAAATTGTGATATTTGAAGCCAAATAGCGGATAATTGTTACAATTACATCACCGGATTTGCTACAATTAAAGGGATATTTTAAGGCGGAATAGGAAATGCGATGGATTGGACGAAGGGATAGGGTATGGGTTAGAAAGTGTGGTTATAAAATATGAGACGTATATAATAAATCAGCATTGCGATCCCAATCAACACTACGATAGCGAGCCAAATCAGTGCTATGTTTTTCCTGAAACTATCCTTTGAATATTTGTGAGAGTAAGGACGATTTTGAGTAGGATAGCAATCAAATAGATGGATATTGTCCAATATTACGTTCTCTAGTGCTTTTACAGATGCACTAAGCCGTTTTTGCTTAGTTAATAAAATCTCGAATAAGTTATCGTCAATATTATGATCACCCTTTTCATACTTTTTGACTAGTTCTTTTCCATATTCTAGGTAACGCAATTTATTATAATCAAATTCATATTTTAAATATTCTATATCCTCAACACGTAGCTCAATACCATTTGCCGTCATAGTATCCAGTTGTTTCAGTATTCGCTTAAATTCCCTTACACGTATTTCTTTAGCTCTTATTCGATCTATATTTTGGATAGAGACGCCATATCGTATTTCGCCCTTTACCTTATACGTTTCAATGGGAAGATTTGAATTATCGATCGCTTTAGTATTTATATCAATTTCACTGTTAAGTTCGCACTTCAGAGTATTCACAACATTGAGAGGAATCTTCACATACATAATACTATCTCGTATAAGCCCCTTATTAGTAGAAAACAATAATTAACCTCACATCAATACTGCGATTATACACCTGCATACTTCGTAATGGTATACCCTAATTGAAATTTACAATTTCCGAAATCCTGCGAGAGCCATTCACAATATCCGCCATCCGATTTATTCTAAATTATTAACCGGGATATCGCGATATACATTAATAAAACGCTAACCATATTAATCGGCTAATATTGGTAATTCTATATACGTGACCAATATAAGTTCAAGCTATAAAATTATATAATATGCATAAAAGTGGAGGTTGAGATGACATATCGTATGATAGATGAGCAATGGAATAATGTCTTTGAAAAAGCACATCTACTAGCTCGGCAAAATGCGTTACTGATTAGCCCATTTCTACGACGATCTACGCTGAGGGATTTGTTAGGCGATAAGCCTAAATATGTCAGGGTTATCACGCGTTTTAACCTAGATGATTTTCAGCGTGATGCATCAGACATAAATGCCCTTGAATACCTTTTGAATATCGGAGCGCAAGTAAAAGGAGTTAAGAACTTACATTCGAAGGTATACATTTTTGGTTCTACTAGGGCAATAGTTACATCAGCAAATTTAACACAGGCAGCTTTATCTCGAAATGCGGAGTTCGGAATCGAATCAGACGATAACAAATTTTTACGAGTGACAACCGCATACTTTGAACAGTTGTGGAATAAAGCTTACCCGACTCTAAATACAAAATTACTAACAAAATGGAAACGCGAAATTGCGAAAAGTGCGAATAGCCGATCAAACATTATCGGCGGGTCTAAACTACCCGATTATGGTGCGGATTTAGGATTCGAGGAGAGTACTGAAAGTTATACAACTGGCGCTACGCCTGGCAGTATAGATATTAAATCTTTTATGGCCTTTTGTGCGAGTATGCAAGGTCGTAAATTAACTACGGTGGGAGGGAGAGCGAACTTTTACGTGAAGATACAGAATGGTATTTTGAGATATCGCCCAGCTGTTTCTGGTAATTTTAGAAGTCACACTTCCCTAGAGGATGTTCTGAAACGGTATAACGAATTCCATTTATCACAACCTAAGGACTATCATGATCTAACATGGAACGCTTCATACACACTTGCACTTATAAAGCTTTTTGTCACAGAGCAAGCCAAGTTATGAGGTCTGGTAACTACGCTTCCACCGTACTCATTTTTCTTAGAATGTAAACCTAGCTACTCAGTCAGGTTATATATTATAAAATGGCTAATATTGTTAACCTTGCCCTCGTCAGAGGTTGCGGAGATAGGCAATGATATTATTCGATAGTTATGTTTTTCAATATCTTTTGCCGATGCTCTTCCTCATCAACCTGCTTTTGAAGAGCTTTTCGCTGTTTTTCTTCAGCATCCACCTTATCCTGACGGACTTTCTGTTCATAGACACGGTTAGCTACCGGAAGCCAGCCTTTAAAAAAGTCAATTACCCGCTGAATATCAACATCGCGGCAACCTACCACTGCCTTGTCTCCAGAGAAACCGAAAGTCTCTGGGCCTTTACCCATGACTGATGAGTGGCCGCCCATATGATTTAATGCCCATACCCACTTCTCGTTTACCGGCTGTTGGAGATACAGTGTAAGGAGTCCATTATTCCAGTCAGCATTGATTAGACGGGGAGGATCACTAATAAGAGGGTCATCGACTTCCGTGGTTGAAACAACTGTTTTCTTCAACTCGCTTATTCGTTGTAGAGATACATGATCAATCTTACGGCTTATAAGTTGCTGTTTTATGACCTCAATGGTTGCGGGACGTTCGCTTGGAGACTGCCTCAACATACCCGCCACTAAATCGTCTAGATATGCATTATTAGATGAGATGGTGCTAATAGTCTTATAATTGGTGCCCCAAGGCACATCACCTGTATACATCTCATTTAGCATTAACCCAAGAGCGTATATATCTGCACGGGAATCAACTTGACCATTGCGTTGTCTTTGCTCAGGTGCTGCATATTGGAAATTGGCAAGTTTGGTGTGTGGTGCTGTTTCCACAGCAGTGAAGAGTTCTTCTTCATTAAATTGCGCTATGCCGAAGTCAGTAATGAGTAGCGTGTCTATAGCATTGTCATAAAGTATGTTCTCCGGCTTGAGGTCACGATGAACAACTTTTTGAAGATGTGCTGCTTCGACACCGTCCAATAACTGTAGGAAGTAATTAAGAACTACAGTATCTTTCATACCATTTTGAATCAGAGTACGCAGTGAGCATTGATAATTCTTCTTTTTCCAGCGGAAGACTCTAATTATAGGGAGCACAGGGACCCCTTCCCCGGTACCCGTTTCATTTAACCGTATTCTCCACAATTTCCACTGCGTCATTTACAAACTTGGGACACAGTGTCTGGAAAAGTCCTTCTTTACGTGCTTTTAAGAGTGTTTCATGATCGCTGATATCGCATCCCAGTAGGTCACGGCATTTGACCGACTTGTTGCGCTTAACGAACTCCTTGACGAAAGGATCGATCGCTGCATAGACTACCTGGTTTGACTTGAACGGGCTATCCTTAATAGACATCCCTTTTTTCAGGCTGATGACCATGATGGCGCCGGTTACGGCGCCGCATGTTTCGGCCATGTGGGCGATACCGCCGCCAAATCCCGAAGCAATCCTGGCCGACACCTGGTCATCCAGTCCAAGTTCCTTATTGAAGGCGGATAATACCGCCTGCGCACAATTGAAGCCTTTACTAAAAGTGGCTACCGCTGAATCAGATTTATTCATTTATCTGCCTCCCCGTCTGCTTTATTATTTTGCCTGCAATAAGTAGTTGGATTTCCTGCCTATTTCCTAACTATTTTAAGCGCTTCCTCGAATTGATTGAGATGATTTTTCAGGTGGCTTACGTAGTCGGCTGCCAGTTTCTTCAAAGAATTCTTACTGCCGTCCGGCCTTGTCAGGTAATTGTCCAGTTTATCATCATGGATATTTTCGATAATATGCCCGATTAAGATATTATATTGTTTCCACAGCAGCAGGACGTCTTTAAATTTCATCTCATTGAATTTTTCTACATCCAACCATTCGAGATGGTATTTCTGATATTCAGGGAAGACCATTTCATTGACGAACTGCAACCCCACAAAGCGTTGATGATAAATTGAAGCAGAATTTACCAGGTGGCCGATTATTTCTTTCAAAGACCATTCACCCTGTTCCGGCCTTTTAGAAGCGACTTTATCATTTACGCCCTTGTATTTCAGGTAAAAAGCATCAACCGTCCGGCTTAAGTCAGTGCTTATTTCTTTCATATGCACCTCCCAGGTAAGGCTGCAAAACAACCACATATATTATACAGAAGTGCGGCATTTATCTTCCCATTCACTTGCCGGACATGAGAAGCAAGATGCGGGCCTGGGATCTCCCACAGGATTTGCGATTTGTAGCACAAATTATGTTTGGTATAATAGCTTGCATCAAACCAATAAACGCTTCGAGAAAGAAAAATTAATTGGAAAATATTCCTGTCCCATGGGCGCTCGGCGGATCCGCTGTCCTGGTTTTAATATCCGCACTCATATTCGTTAACGCAATTGAGTATGTCGGTTTCCGTATGAAGCTGGGCGGGTCATTCGTATCTGCGATATTATCGCCCCTCTTTACTTCACTTCCGGAGATGATTGTTTTCCTTGTTGCTGTATTTGCTTATGCGGGCAAATCGGGTGAGGCGATAGGCCTGGGAACGATCTTCGGGCAGCCGTTCATGGCATCGAGCTTATCCTATGGACTGGTGGGAATTGCAGTATTGATAGGCTTCCTAACAAAACAAAGGACTACGCTGACCTTGAAGGTGGATAAGACGCTGATGATCCCATATATATTCGTCTTAGTCCTTTTCCCCCTTGCATTACTGCCGTCATTTATACAGTCGCCTCTTATAAAACACCTGTGCGGCATTGTATTCATAGCCGGCTTCCTCTTCTATATATGGCTAATGCACAAGAAGAGAATGGCGGAACTGATCGAAGAAGCAGATATGCCATATTTCCACTGGCTAATACCCGAATCGCGTCACAGCGGCATCATCGTGGCAATCGTTCAACTTGCTGTAGCTACCGTCATCCTTTATTTCGGCTCCAACACGCTGGTCTCATCGGTCGATAAGCTGTCGACAGGCATCGGCGTGAGTACCATGGGGCTGGCAGTGGTCATAGTGCCGGCGGCCACTGCTATACCCGAAACCGCAAGCGCCATTATATGGAGTTTCAAGGGTAAGGACACATTCAGTATCGGTTCGCTGGTAGGTGAGAAGATATTGTACTGCACGTTCTATCCGGGACTGGCGCTTTTTGTTACAGACTGGGTCCTGGATATTCATGCTTATTTGAGTGTAATTGCAACTACGGTCGTATCCCTGATTTTGCTTTATTTTATCGCCAGGCAAAAATTGCCGTGGTGGGGTTTGTGCATAGGGTTCGTTTTCTTTGTGGCGTACGCGTTTGTGGTGTTCAGTCTACGCTTGTAAAGCGGATAAGCATTAAATTGAAAACAGACTGATCAGCTAACCAGCCGCACCAGCAAATTCAGAAGAAAATATACTATACCGGCGATAATGGCTGCCCCAGGTATTGTTAGAATCCATGCCCAAACAATATTAAGGGTAACACCCCAGTTAACCGCAGTCCAACGGTTGGCGGAACCCACACCTGACACGGCACCCGTGATTACATGAGTAGTGCTGACCGGGATACCCATGTGTGTAGCGAAAAAAATTGATATTGCCCCCCCGGTTTCCGCACAAAAACCGTCGATTGGCCTCAACCTGGTTATCTTCTGCCCCATTGTTTTGACGATGCGCCAACCACCGGTCAAAGTTCCGAATGCAATAGCGCTGTATGCGAGCAAGACTACCCATATCGGTATTTCGAATGTACTTATTACGCCGCCGGTAAGGAGAAGGCTGGCTATTATGCCCATAGTCTTTTGGGCATCATTGCCGCCGTGTGCCAGGCTGTAAAAAGCTGCTGAAAAGAGCTGCAGTACCCTCGACCATTTACTGACAGGACCCGGCCGCTGGTTGCGCAGGATCCATGATACAATGACCCTCATTGTAAAGCCCAGAAACATACCTATGGCCGGCGCCAGGACGATAAAAATCAGCGTGGGGTACCAACCTCCCGGTATGATGACACCGAAACCTCCCTTGACTATTGCCGCTCCTGCGTATCCTCCGATAAGGGCATGTGAGGAGCTGCTGGGCAGTCCTAAATACCATGTAATCAAATTCCAACTGATGGCGCCTATGAGACCGGCTAGAATGACAGTCTCGTTAACTGCCGTGACATCAACCATGCCCTTGCCGATCGTGGTTGCTACGGCAGTGCCGAAAAGAAAAAACGCGACGAAATTAAAAAAAGCAGCCCAGATAACTGCAAACCTGGGGGGTAATACCCTGGTGGAAACGATAGTTGCAATGGAGTTGGCGGCATCATGCATGCCATTGGTAAAATCGAAAGCCAGCGCTACGGCGATAATGAATATTATGAACGCCAGATGCAGGTCTATCATACAAACATCAAAGAAAGATTAATCCAGCCACTAATTATATAGGTTTTGCGGATAATTTTTTTGTAAGCCTGCAGACCGGCCGGTGTAGCTTCCTTTTACGATGAATTACCAGGGTAATATACGCAGCGATCGACCTCTATGAATAACCGTCTAAAAGTATTATAATAGTGCGATTTTATTAAAATGGCGGGGTTTTGATCACGAGGGAGCCATCTTGCTTCTGATACGAAATGGAATTATATAAGAAGGGGGGCATGTAATGGAACAGCAGTACAAGGTATACAGGTACAGGTGGGTTATCCTTGCCGTCTATATGTACGTATCTGCACTGACACAGCTTTACTGGCTCAATTTTGCCGCTATCGACACTTATATCGAAGACATGATGCATATACCCGCCAGCGATGTGCAGTGGTTAACGCTGGTCTTTCCTCTCATCCAGGTCATTCTTACCATACCTGCGGGTATTATCATAGATAAAATCGGGTTTAAATGGGGTGTAGGGATCGGCGCCATATTCACAGGCGTTTTTTCGCTATTGAGATTGGCGGCGCCGGGTTCATTTATCAATCTGCTCATCTCACAGATAGGGATTTCTTTGGGGCAGCCTTTTGTTTTGAACGGCATTACCAAGCTGGCTACCACGTGGTTTTCTCCAAAGGAGGAGGGAACTGCGGTCGGCCTGGGTACGCTAGCGCTTTTTATAGGGATGATGGTGGCGCTGGGAGCTACCCCGGCCTTAGTTGAGGGCCTCGGTTACTCGCCCATGCTGTGGGTTTATGGTATAGCAGGCATCCTTGGCACTCTTGTGTTCATCTTGATCGCCAGGTCACAGCCGCTTACCCCGTCGCGAGCGCCGGAAGCCGATCAATCAACGGCGAGCTGGGGAGGGCTGGGAGTCATCCTAAAGAACAGGAATTTTGTTTTGCTGGGATTTGTGACGTTCGTAGGACTGGGCGGTTTTAACGGGCTTGCCACCTGGCTGGAGAAAATTCTAGTTGATCTTCACAATATACCAATGGCCGAGGCCGGTACCATATCGACTGCCCTGATCTTGGCCGGTATGGTCGGCTGCATTGTAATACCGATTATTTCAGACAAGGTCAGGAGACGTAAGCCATTTGTGATAATAGCGACCCTGGTAGGTGCAATTTGCCTGGCAGCCATGATCCTCATCCGGGGCTACACGGCAAATATGATTAATTGCATAGTACTGGGCTTTTTCCTTCTTTCTGCGTTTCCGGTCATTCTCACGATGTCAGCGGAAGCTACAGGATCGAAATATGCCGGCGTCTCAGTCGGATATTTACAGTTGCTGGGTAACCTGGCTGCTGTGATATTAGTGCCGTCAATGGAGGGGCTACAGTCCGCAACGGGTCAGTTTATAGCTCCGTTGGCCTTGCTGGTCGTGCTTTTTGTAGGAGCATTCCTTATATCTCTATGGGTTAAGGACACTCACCCGCAGGCGTCGTAACGTTCGATCAGGGGTATAACTGGTTGCCATCATCATCGAAGATGATGATGGCATTTTCCGGGCAGGCTTCAGCCGCGTCCATCAGTACGCTATCGTCCACTGATCCGGGATCCAATAAAACCACTTTATTATGTTTGTCGACTTTAAAGACAGTCGGGGCGATAGCTACGCAGTTGCTAACACCCGTGCATAAGTCACGGTCAACCTTAACTTTCATAATTCCCCCTGTCTGATATTGTACATTACTGAGTACAATTTATGCTTTGTTCAGTTTAAGGAAGACAAAGCCGATTATACCCAGTGCTATGGCTACGATAATCATAAAACCGCCGGCCGCCATAGCTATTTGTATTACGCCGAAACCCAGTACAGCCAGGTAAAGGTAATTTTCAATATTTAAAGCCTGTGCATAAAGCAGGTGGTTGGGGTTTGTGGGATCGTACTTTCCTCCGCCCATAAGTGCCCCATACGATGGCGCAATTGTATGCCGGTGTGTCCTGACAGTATCTGCAGCGATCTGGGCTTTTTCCATGTTATCAATGATACCGGGTGGCCCGTTTTTGATACCAAGGTCCGACAGGGAGATGTTCTCTTGCTGCATAGCATCCGCTAGATAAGCTTGTCTGGAGAAGGCTTCATAAAAGAAAATGATTCCGAGCAACAGCCCGATAAACGCTAGAACAAATAAGACAATAGCTGAGATTCGCAACGTACTACTCATTGTCAACCTCCCTCATTTTATTATAGCCGTTTAAAGTCCGGCCGCTAAACGCGTGCGGTATGCATGTATCGTGCTTTTCGTTTATAATTATTCCGTTAGTTTTAGGTAGGGTTATTACAGCCTTCAGCCAACCCCGGATTCGCTCAAGCGTTGAGTGACCGTGCTCTAACTAATGATTAAAAAAATAGAGAAAGGCATCCAGCGATTTTGGAGATGATTTCCCACCTTATTACATGTTCCTGATTTCGCTGCATTTTCTCAAATAACCGGAGGGTAGCATAATGATCGTAGTCACTGATGACGCCAAGAAAGAACTGAAGAAAATGTTGACCGAGAACGCTCAAGATCCCAACGTTGTATTGAGACTTACGGCGAATGAGCAGGGCCAATTAGGCCTGGTTATGGATAACATGATGGATGGGGACAAAGTGATCGAGTTCGAGGGATCCACAGTATTGGTAGTAGAAGACCATTTCGCTTCGCATCTTGAAGGTGTTTCCCTGGAAGTTGAAGATTCACCTGAAGGACCTATGCTGACACTAATGCAGGCAGGCTGCGGTGGTGGGTGTTGCTGCGGTGGAGAAGAAGGTTCGCATGAAGAGTCCAGTTGTGGCGGCGGCTCCTGTTGTGAGGGCGGTAAACCCAGCTAATTGGGTTTTTTACTGAGCCTCATTCTGACCTTATCACTTGTAAGTTCACGGAGAGCATCGGCGGCTATCCAGCGTGCGCTCTTTGAGTCCTTTATTTTGATACGTTGTCCTGTTTCAATGGCGAGCATATTCAGGTAGTTGTTGCGTTTGCCGATCTGTCGCAGTGCCCAGTTGACGGCTTTTTTCACATAGTTGCGCTCGTCTACCGATTCAGCCTCTATTATTGGCAGGCAGGATGCCAGCTGATCGTCAGTAACTTTCCGTTTGCCGACTGACAGGCAGGCCATCATCACGAAGCCTGCGCGTTTAATGTACTCTTCGTCATTAGATGTCCATTCGATGGCTTTAGCGACGGCCGGGTGGCACTTGCTAAAAAGATGCAGGCAGGTCCCGTCACAGATGTCCCAAGAGTCGAAATCCTTGACCCAGCTATCCATTTGTTCTGAAGTGACCTGATCCGGGTTATCGATCATAAATGCCAGTATGCGGGCCTCGCGGAATCCTGTTTCCCACAACCGCTGTGCGAGGTCATGGTCTTTGCCTAACTGCCTGGCGAATTCCATTATGTCGGGAGTGGACACTACGCCAAGCGTGTGGCTGGTATTGATGCCGTAGCGCTCCATTCCTTTCAGGTCTTTGGGGTGGCGGCTGCCCATGGATTTTAGCCGGACTATGATTTCGTTAACTTTCATCGCTGACATTTTAGCCGGATTTTATCAGCGGCTAGATATGGTGTCAATAAAGGTCATCTTAATTAAATTGAAGGATGAGCGTATCTATCCTGGAACTGCTAAACTAATTATGTATGGGGTACGTTATATTATGTGCATCAAGAAAACAGGGAGACAAGAGATGAAACTGAAAATTATGTGTGCGCTAGGCCTGGGGATCATACTATTGGCGGGATTCCCAGCCTGTGGACAACCGCAACCGGTATCTGCCGATATTGTACACTCGGATAAATCGAGAGTTACCTCGCCGGTGGTCAGTCAAGCAGACATGACTTCCCTGGTTGATGGTAATAATAGCTTCGCTTTTAATCTTTACCAGGAGCTTAAGGGCAGTGAGGGAAACATGTTTTTCTCCCCGTACAGCATTTCGCTGGCGTTGGCCATGACATATGCAGGCGCCCGCGATTCGACTGCACAGCAGATGGCGGGCACCCTTCACTATATCTTACCGCAGGATAGTTTACACCCGGCTTTTAATAATCTGGATGAAGTGCTGGCTACACGCGGCCAGGGAGCTAAAGGCAAAGATGGAAAAGGATTCAGGCTTAACATAGTAAATGCCATTTGGGGACAAAAGGGTTACAAATTCCTGGCGCAGTACCTGGACTTACTTGCTGAAAATTATGGGGCGGGACTGAGGCTGATGGATTTCACTAGCGCTCCTGAAACCTCGCGCCAGATTATCAACAAGTGGATAAGCGATCAGACCGAGGGCCTGATTAAAGACCTGATCCCCGCCGGCGCAATTGATAGCCTTACAAGGCTGGTACTCACTAATGCTATTTATTTTAATGCGGCATGGGCAACCCCCTTCGAGAAGGGCGCTACACAGCCGGATGCTTTTTACCTGGCCGATGGAAGCGAAGTGAAGGTGCCGATGATGCATCAGACTGAACATCTGAACTATATGGATGGCGAGAGTTTTCAGGCTGTAGAGTTGCCGTATGATGGACAGGAATTATCCATGCTAATTGTAGTGCCTGCATCAGGCAAATTTGCTGAAGTCGAGAAGACGATGGATGCCACGCAGGTAAATAACGTTATCAAGAATTTAAGTGCCAAACAGATAGCCTTGAGCCTGCCGACCTTCAAATTCGAGTCCCAATTCGGACTGAAGAAGACCCTTTCGGGTATGGGCATGCCCGTAGCTTTCAGCGATAGTGCCGATTTCTCGGGAATGACGGGTAAACGTGATCTTTATATATCGGATGTTATACATAAAGCTTTTATTGCCACCGATGAATCCGGCACCGAGGCGGCGGCGGCCACCGCAGTCATAATGAGGGCAACGGCCATGCCGGTTTCTCCTATTGAGGTAAAAATAGACCGGCCATTCATTTTCTTGATCAGGGATATTAAGACCGGTACTGTGCTCTTCATCGGGAGAGTGATGAACCCCAACGCGTAATTTATTTGTAACGTAAAGTTGCAGCAGGTTATTCCAGGTTAAATCCTTTTTGTGTAAATAGCGTAAGGCAGGCATCCACCACTGCCGGATCGTAAAGGGTGCCCTTGTTTTTAGTTATTTCTTCGAGCGCCTTTTCTATGCCGAGCGCTGGACGGTAAGGCCTGTGGGACGCCATGGCAGATACAACGTCTGCTACTGCCAGTATCCTGCCCTCAATAGATATCTCTTCACCTTTAAGGCCTGATGGATACCCCGAGCCGTCCATACGTTCATGATGTTCGACCACATATTTACAGATTGGAAAAGGGAAGTCGATGGACTTTAGGATTTCCATACCTACCTTCGGATGGTTTCTTATCATTTCCATCTCGATTTTGCTTAACTGTCCGGGCTTACTCAGGATTTCAGATGGGATGCTGACTTTGCCTATATCGTGCAAAGTACCTGCCATCCTGATAGCGCTCACCCTTTTTTCGGGAAGTCCCAGTTCCTCTGCAATCGCCGCTGATAACCTGGCGACCTGGTACTGATGGCCGGCGGTATAGGGGTCCCTCAATTCAGACATCATAGATATGGTTTCTACTGCTCCGGTCATTGCCTTCTGCAGACGTTCGTTGCTCTTCCGTAGTTCTTCTTCAGACTTTTTCCTTTCAGTGATGTCGCGGGCGATGCCCATAACCGCGACCGGTTTGTCCTGCCTGTAAATCAGGAAAGAAGTCGCCTCAATATCCACAAAGCTTCCATCCTTGCGTTTGAGCTTGAATTCATGGAATTCACTTACCCCGCTATTTATCAATTCACCGGTAGCTTCCGTGACTGTCGGCATCTGGTCCTGGGGCAAAAAGGCGAACAATTTAAGGTTTGGGATATCCGCTTTTTCGTAGCCTGTCATTTTTAGCCACGCCATGTTGACGTCGGTGAAATTGCCATCGATATCATGGATATACACAGCGTCCCGAGAACGTTCAAACAGCGCCTGGTACCGTTCCTCGATATCCTGCGTTTGGGGACGGGAGTTTACAGGGGAAGCCAACTCACTGTTGTTTTCCCCCCGCTTCGTAGAATCACCTTTTTCCATATTTTTCATATACGGTCGAGTTGGGAATACTCTGAAGAGATTAACATAATGTTAGCATCATATTAATCTTAACTATTATTGCCGCCGTATGCAAAATCAGCTAAACCCATTGCTGAGATAATATTGCCGTTGTAGATTTTCTGTAGTATATTACATTCATCTGTCAATTATCGGTTTAGTAAGAAGGGGGTTACATGGTGAAGGAATTGGTTTCAGCAACTTCAAGGATTGTCCAAATTACATTTTGCGCTTTAATGATTTTTAGCCTGGTTGCATGCGCTGCTCCGAAACCGACGTTCCAAATAGATTCTAATTCTTCATTGCGCACTTCACTGGAAAAGGCGGCTCCGTATCCCGAGGCAAACTTCGCCGTCTTCAGCGACCCGCACCTCATGGATCCTAACCTCGGAATGTCCGGAAAGGCTTTTGAGGATTATATTACTGCAGACCGCAAGCTCATAAGGGAGGGTCCGGAGATACTGGATTCCGCGGTTACGTCAATCAGCGATCTGAATGCTACGTTCGTGCTGGTCCCGGGAGATTTAACAAAGGATGGAGAACTTGCTTCACACCTGCTGATGACCACGTACCTGGCAAGGCTGAAGGCGAGTGGGAAGAAAGTATATGTTGTGCCGGGTAACCACGACATCAAGAACGGCCGCTCTTATAGATATGTGGGTGATCTCAAGGAACGCGTTCCTAATATCTCCGCCGCGGATTTTGCGAAAATATATGCCGACTATGGTTTCAACGATGCCCTGCAAAAAGACAGCGACTCGCTGAGTTACCTGGTGGAGCCGGTACCGGGCCTGTGGCTGCTGGCGCTGGATTCATGCCGCTACAGGGACAATGTTGAGGACAAGGAGGAGACGGTAGGAGGAAGGTTCAGCGCGATCACGTTTAAATGGATTGAGGATAGGCTGACCGAGGCGGCTAAAGCCAACAAGGCCGTAATCGTCATGATGCACCATGGCGTAGTGGAGCATTACCCCGGACAGGCCAAGAACTATGGCGAATACCTGGTAGATGACTATAAAGAGGTAGGCAGGATGTTTGCGGCCTATAACGTGAGGATGGTTTTCACCGGCCATTATCATGCACAAGATATCACGGAGGCTACATGGCCCGATGCGGGTAATAAATTCATCTTTGATGTAGAAACGGGTTCTCTGGCGACTTATCCTTGCCCTTACCGGATCATAAAAACTGGGGCGGACCAGAGCGTTGTAATAAGGTCGGAAAGGGTCACATCTATCAAATCGCATCCACAGGATTTCCCCGAGTACGCCAAACAGTATTTGATCCAGGGTATTTCGGGTCTGGCGGTCAAGGCGTTAATGGGCTATGGCGTAGACAAGACCGAGGCGACGAAATTGTCCGGCGATATAGCAGCTGCGTTTGCTGCACACTATGCGGGAGACGAAAGCTTGCCTGCAGGTCAGGCAGCGATTCAGGAGCAGGGCTTGAGCCCGTTAGGTTGGGTGGTCGTACAGATGCGTAAAGACCTGGTTTATGGCCTTTGGAAGGACCTTCCTCCTCCTGATAATAATGTGACGCTCGATATGAATACCGGCGGCTGGAAGTAGGGCACTGGATATTGCACGACCTGTGCCCATTAATTTACAATATCTGTTGAAGCCGGGTGCGATCTATCTGCTGGCAGGTAAGTATACTCTTGACAGCCGAGTCCGGTCGTTATTGGAATGTGACTTGAGGCTAAATGCAAGGAGATACCATGTGGAACAAAGGTTGGCGTGAACAAACCTGGTCAGCACTGAATCAAACATGGGACCTGATAATTATCGGGGGTGGTATAACAGGGGCGGGAGTTTTACGGCATGCTGTCTCTGCAGGACTGAAAGCCCTGCTGGTGGAGGCCAATGATTTTTCCTCGGGGACATCGAGCCGGTCCTCCAAGCTTGTACATGGCGGTCTTCGCTATATTCTTAACAAGCAATACAAGGTCACGCAAGAGTCCGTGCGCGAACGTGAGCGGCTGCTAAAGGAAGCTCCGTACCTCGTGACCAAGCTGGGTTTCGTATTTCCTAACTTCGAACGTTATCACATTAAAAGCAGCAAGATAGGCACAGTTATGGCGCTCTACGACCTGATGGCGCCAAAATGGGACCATCGCGCTTACGACAAGGAGATGATACTTAAGGCATGCCCACCGTTGAATACGGAAGGATTGCTGAATGGATACCTGTATTACGATGCGGCCATGGATGATTGCCGCATCGTGCTTCGTGTCATCAGGGAGGCAGTCACAGCCGGCGGCCATGCCCTTAACTATGCGAAAGTAGAAAATATTCTCCGGAATGATAAGGGCCAAGTGTGTGGGGTAGTATTGAAGGACATGGCTTCTGCAAGTGGTAATATTGTTGAAGTCCAGGCCAGGAGCGTGGTCAACGCGTCAGGCCCCTGGACAGATACAATCAGGCAATATATAGGGCAAGCTCCACGTCTTCGCAAACTGCGCGGCAGTCACCTGATTTTTTCCCGTGAAAAATTGCCGATGTCGGTGGCGCTTACACTAATGCATCCGAAAGACAACCGGGCTATGTTTGTCATCCCCTGGGAGGGGACCACGATGATCGGTACAACTGACATAGATCACGACCCGGCACTGGACAGGACACATACCGAGCCTTTTGCCGGCCAGGATGAAATCGGGTATTTGCTGGATGCGGCTGCTGTTCTGTTTCCGACTGTGGCCCTGACGATCGATGATATGATTTCATCATTTGCCGGTCTGCGTCCCATCGTAAGGGGTGGGGCGGATTCTCCGGGGAAAGAATCCAGGGCACATGCGTTATGGAACGAGAATGGGCTGATTACGATAACAGGTGGGAAATACACTACTTTCCGCATCATGTCGCGACAGACGGTGGAGGCAGTTCTCAAACATCTGGGCCAATCTCCATCATCAATCAAATTAAAGCGCATTGTTGCCCCGCTCGCCAGCGTGACTGCTCCCAATATCGCCCGAGGTACGCTGGATTATCTTAATGGACGCCACGGAAAAGATACCGCGGATTTAATAGCACTGGCTGGCGCCGGTGAATTGGAACGCATAGGGAACCTGCCTAACGTATGGGCGGAGTTGCGATGGGCGGCCAGGGATGAAGGCGTTGTTCACCTGGAGGATTTGCTGCTTCGCCGCGTTCGGATAGGTATGCTGCTTCCCAGAGGGGCAATTGACCAGATGGAACGGATCCGGACGATCACTCAGGATGAGCTCGGCTGGAGTGATGAGCGCTGGCAGAAAGAAGTTGTTGATTATTCCAATACGTGGAAGACGTATTACAGCCCGAAGCCGGGATGATATTAATCGTTGCAACCACTATTCAACCGGGACAGGAGGAGAAGATGTCAGCCAAAGATGAATTTTATCCGAATTGGTATGAACAAGAAGCTCCCGCTCATTCTTTTCGCAGCCTGATTAAATACGGTGATCCGAAGGGATTCAGACATCCTAATCAAGGAATGTTCCATCTGCTCAAGGATACTTTCGGCATGACCGAACAGGATTTCAAGAATCCCGACCTTTGCATAAATGACTTTGATATCGAAGTCCCGGTAAAAATGCCGCAGGAACATCTGGATGCATTTAGAAATATGGTTGGCGGTGACAATGTCTATACTGATACGTATAACCGTACGAGGGTTTCTTATGGAGGGGGAATGATCGATGCCCTGCGTTTGCGGCATAAGGTTGTGGAGAATCTGCCCGATCTTGTCGTGAGTCCGCGTGATCAGAAAGATATAGAAACGATCGTTAAATACTGCGATGAGAAACGCATTCCAGTTTACGTGGCTGGCGGCAACTCCAGCGTAACACGCGGAAAAGAGGCGGTCAAAGGTGGGGTCTGCCTGGATATGTGTGTACATATGAACAAGGTCATTTCTATTAATGAGGTCAATCAGACGGTCACGGTGCAGCCTGGCATTATGGGCCCTGAGCTTGAAAAGATACTTAATAATGCGCCTGAGACACTTAAAACAAAACGCAGTTATACGGTAGGCCATTTTCCTCAATCATTTGAACATTCGTGCGTCGGCGGCTGGGTTGTGACAAGGGGGGCGGGGCAGAATTCGACTTATTATGGGAAGATAGAGGATATGGTAATTGCCCAGGAATATGTGACGCCAATTGGTAATTTCAAAACGCTGGAGTTCCCGCGCAGCGCAACGGGACCAGATTTCGACCAGATAATGATAGGCAGCGAGGGTACCTTCGGGGTGCTCATCAGCGTGACATTAAGATTATGCCGATTTATACCAGGGAACCGCCGAAGGTACGCTTACCTTTTTAAGTCCTGGGATAGCGCATTGACGGCCTGCCGGGAAGTTATGCAGGGGGAGTTTGGTTTGCCCTCGGTTTTCCGATTATCTGATCCCGAGGAGACGGATGTCGCTATGCGCATGTATCATGTACACGGTACACCTGTAGATACACTGCTGCGGTCTTTAGGTTACCAGCCGATGAAACGTTGTATGTTACTGGGAACATCGGATGGGGACAAGAACTTCACTAAACTGGTTGACAGCAAGGTGAGAAAAATATGCAGGAAGAACGGGGCTTTTGATCTTACGATAGCAAGGGTCACGCACGCATGGGAGAAGAGCCGTTTTACCGATCCTTTTATGCGTGAGGATTTGATGGACTACGGTATCCTGATAGATACGCTTGAATGCGCTGTCACATGGGAAAACCTACCGAAAGTACATGAAGATGTGAGGGCAATTATTAAAGCGCGCCCCAAAACGATCTGTATGACGCATCTTTCTCATGCATATCCACAGGGCGGCAATCTGTATTTTATTTTTGTGGCGAAGATGCGCGATATAAACGAATACCTTGAGCTGCAATATAGTGTACTTGAAGCTATTTTAAAGGCAGGAGCTGCCATGAGCCATCATCATGGTATCGGCAAACAAACCGCGCCCTGGCTGGAAGAACAGATCGGCAAGCAGGAAATGGATGTCATACGTGTGCTGCGCAACCACTTTGATCCGCACCATGTCATGAACCCGGGTGGAACATTGGGGTTGGATATGACGGACGAGCAACGAAAGAAACGCTGGGGATTCAGAAACTAGATATCAGGAGGCTGGAGATGGCAGAGAATTTACTTTCTATTGATGTTGGAACGCAGAGCGTGCGCGTGCTGATTTTCGACCCGCGCGGTAAGTTAATTGCCAAGGAGCGTGTGGTTTATGAGCCATACTATTCCGATGCTCCCGGCCTGGCAGAACAAAACCCGAAAGTATTCTGGAATGCAATTTGTCAGGCGTGTCAGGCACTATGGCAACAGCCGGGAGTGAGGAAGGACAGCATAGCTGCTGTGGCACTTACTACACAACGCGGAACTGTAGTCAATTTAGACGAACATGGTGAGCCGCTGCGCCCTGCAATTATCTGGCTGGATCAGAGACGTACTGAAGGTTTGCCTCCACTCAGTGGATTCTGGGGAGCTGCATTTGCCCTGGCAGGGGCTAGTGAAACCGTGGCCTATTTGCAAGCTGAGGGTGAGGGAAATTGGATACGGACACATCAACCGGAAATATGGAAAAACACAGACAAGTTCCTTCTGCTCTCCGGCTATTTGACCTACCTGATGACGGGCAGTTTCGTTGATTCGGTAGGCTGCCAGGTGGGATATATTCCTTTCGACTATAAAAATCAGCGGTGGGAGGGTAAGCATGGTTGGAAGTGGCAGGCGGTGCCGGTTGATCCCAAAATGCTGCCGGAACTGATAACACAGGCACAGCCGCTGGGAAAAATAACCGCAAAGGCAGCGGAAGCTACAGGTATACCTGCCGGGTTAACCTTGATTGCGGCTGCGGCTGATAAAGCTTGTGAAGTGACCGGGTCCGGTGCGCTTGAACCCAATGTTGCATGCCTCAGTTATGGCACGACGGCTACCATTAATACTACACATGCCAAGTATATCGAAGTGATTCCGTTAATACCTCCCTATCCGTCCGCCGTACCCATGTTGTATAACTTTGAGATACAGATATTCCGCGGCTATTGGATGGTAAGCTGGTTCAAGCATGAGTTTGGACTGCGGGAGGAGAGGATATCGGCAGAGAAAGGCGTTGAACCAGAGGTGCTGTTTGATGATTTGTTGAATGCGGTCCCTCCGGGGTCCCAGGGATTGGTACTGCAACCGTACTGGTCACCCGGGCTGCGTTTTCCAGGGCCGGAAGCTCGTGGAGCCATTATAGGCTTCGGGGATGTTCATACCAGGGCGCATATATATCGCGCCATTCTGGAGGGGTTGGCCTATTCTTTACGGGAAGGCAAGGACCGTACTGAAAAGCGCAGCGGTGTAAAGATCACTGATTTACGCGTTGCGGGTGGGGGAAGCCAGAGCGATGCAGCCATGCAGTTGACGGCGGACGTCTTTGGAATGCCGGCAACCCGGCCACACGTATATGAAGCCTCGGGGCTTGGGGCTGCCATCGATGCTGCCGTCGGCGCAAAGGTTCATGCTGATTTCAAGACTGCAGTGAAAGAAATGACGCATCTTGGAAGGTCTTTTGACCCGCATCCCGAAACTCATGCTATTTATGATAGGATATATAATGAAATATATCTGCGGATGTACAACAAGCTGAAACCATTCTATAAGATCATCAGAGATATATCAGGCGGCGGCTCTCAGGGTAAAAGCGTCTAGATTACGCCATTGCGTAATATATCATGCAGTTTTCCAGAAGAACAAAATGACCAGCATGATAATGATAATTGCCATACCGGCATAGCCCCAGGCACGCAGGTTAGACATCGTCCGGTCTATGTCGGCAAATTTTCTATCCAGAACGCCTTTTTGATAGCGGGAAGTAAATACGGCCGCCGGTATCATAAGACCGTAGCGTATTATGGTAAAAAGTATGAAAAGCCCCGGCAGAATCCTGGCTGCCACACCGAAACCTGAAGCTATAATGAACTCCCATCCCCATACCAGGCTGATTGCCATATTAGGTTGGAGAAACATGCTATTTTCCCACAGTTTTCTGATGAATCCCCATTTGGAATATTCTGCGCAAAAGGGCAGTTTGACCATCGGCACCAAGGACACGAACCATAAAAGTCCCATAAACAACGATCCGATAACTGAACCCCAGGCAAGAAAAGGTGCAACCTTCATGACAGGGCCCAACAAACATGCGACAAAAAAGAATGCCCAACTCCCAACTTCCGGCCAGGCAGGCCGGTTATAGATAACCCGATATAGAACTATAAGCGTCATTAATATCAGGGGGATGCCACTAGCAATCCAGGGGCTTACGCTATTAATATCGAATAGAATCCAAAAAATTGTCCATGGGACAAACAGGAGAGTCATCCATGCCATGCCGCTTAAGGGAAGTGGACCTGCGGGGCGCTTGCCGGCCTCTGTTAACCCGTCAGATACTGCTGACTTGCGGAATACCTGGAACAGAGGGCCTTTTACAGGTAAGGACGCATCGTAAACCGAAAGACCCTCCCGCTCCTTGAAAAGTTCCCCCATTTTAAGCAGGAGGCTGGTATCGCCTTCAACTTTATATAGTCCTTTGAAAAGGGCATCCTGGCCGGACAACTCTCCGTTGGCAATTTGCAGCCATACCTTCGAAGGCGAGTTTATGCATAGCGTGGGTTTCGATGCCTTGCCGGAATGAAACGTACAATTACCGGAGTCTATAACAAGGTGATAAATCCCCGGTTCCCGGCCGCTGAAGTTAAACTGGATTACGGCCTTTAAATCCGTAGCAGCTTCCCGGTTAAAGGCAAGAGGCATGCCTTCTACCATTTGCCTGAGAGTAAGATTCTGCGGCACGGAAGATTTATCTGCACTCATTGTGTGTACTCCTGTTTAATTTTGACCAAAAACCATCATGAGGGACATGTCGCCCTGGACCTTATACTTACCGTCCATCATAGACTGTGCGCCGTCAGCCTTGCCCTCTATGATATCGGCCCAGGCCTCAAAGGGTGTGTCAATAACGCAGTCGGCTTTTTGAGCTTGTCCTTCCGCGGCCGAGATGTTTCCCTTGCCGATGGTGAAATAGCAGGCGCCCGGCTTCTCTCCTGAAAAGTTGAACTGCAGGGTACCTGTCTTTTCTCCAGCCTTGAGAGGGTTGAATGCGAATACCAGCATCGCCATCAATGTCTCGATGGAATTGGGTCGAATTCCTGATCCCTTTCTGTTAGCTTCAGCCATGGTCATGTGGCCATCGATCATCGACTGCCACGCGAGATTGGACATAGTCGCCATCATCTCGGGACTTGTGATTGGCTGCATAATGCGGTCCATGGTCGGCTTCGATACTGACCGGTTTTTCACAATCTCAACTCCGGCTTGCTCCATGGCCTCCAGTATATCGAACTTTTTCCCCGAGCTTACCATTGCTTCAGCGGCCGGCCGGTATATCTCCGCTAACAGCCCGCTGCCCATCACTTTTTTCGCCCAAAAGGATAGTTGATCAAAGACCGAATTTTCGGGAAATCCTGCGACGGAAATCAGGACGCTATCGGGATGTTTGCTGCGCAAAGGATGCCTCGTAGTTTCACCGTTGTGCTTAAGGAAAGGCATCAGCACGGGGAGGGTCCGCTCAATAAAGGTTTTCATCTGGGCATTAACCAGATAGTGATATAGCGGCGAAGCATAAACTACAATATCGGCTGCCAGCCACTTGGGAAATAGTTCCAGTGCCATTTCGTCCTTATGCACACAGACGCCCGGAGTTTTTGTCCAGCACGTGAAGCAACCGGTGCAGTAATTGATCTTTTTCTGCCTGAGGTTTACTACCTCAACTTCGGCGCCTGCTTGTTGCAGGCCTTTAACAAAATGTGTGAGCAACAGTTCGGTTTTGCTTTGCCCGGCGGCCCGGGGGCTTGAATTGAGAGCAAGTATTTTCATTATAAACCTCCTGAAGTATCCTTTTTCCTGTTTATTTCACCTTGAATTACAAAGAATCCTGTATCATAGATTGCCTGGTTAATAAATTCTTCATCGTTTCTGATCAGCAAATTGGTGTTGGCGAGATACGCAAGACCATTAGTGAAGATCCACATTTTAGTAATGATGCTCTCCAGTTGCTTATCGTCAAGTCCTTGAAGATCCGGGTCGGTCTTCATACCTGCAATGAGCTTATTGAACACAGCTATCCTCGGATTTTTTCTATCTCT
>Ga0182021_10001969_pt1 | contig 23897 bp, 23 predicted proteins | sample 612E3MmetaG_FD_120493 | JGI IMG/M metagenome (GOLD analysis project Ga0182021, IMG submission 120493) | Permafrost microbial communities from Stordalen Mire, Sweden - 612E3M metaG (Illumina Assembly) | ecosystem: Environmental > Terrestrial > Soil > Wetlands > Permafrost | place: Sweden... | reverse complement strand
TTTACGATTTTTGCGGAGAGCATAGCCGAGTCAGCAATGGGTACAATTTGATCGTCGTCGCCGTGAAGAATCAATGTTGGCACGTCGATTTTTTTCAGATCTTCCGTCATATCTGTTTCTGAGAATGCTTTGATGCAGAAATATGCTGCTGGAAATCCTGTCATCATACCTTGATGCCAGAAATTCTCGCGCACTCCGTCCGAAATTTTGGCGTTTGGTCTGTTGTAGCCGTAGAACGGCAACGAAAGGTCTTTAAAGAATTGTGAACGGTCTGCAACGACGTTTGCGCGTAATTGGTCAAAAACTTGTATTAGTAACCCTCCAGGATTATCTGCTGTCTTGACCATTAAAGGTGAAACCGAGCCGATTAACACAATTTGTGTTACTCTTTTGTTTCCATGGCGACCTATGTATCTTGTAACTTCACCCCCTCCAGTTGAATGTCCAACCAGAATTACATTGTTTAAGTCAAGCTTTTCGATGAGTTCACTAAGGTCGTCCGCGTAAATGTCCATGTCATTTCCGTTCCAAGGTTGACTTGAGCGTCCGTGCCCTCGTCGGTCATGTGCAATGCAGCGGTAACCTTTGGGCACTAGATAGAACATTTGATCTTCAAACGCGTCTCCGTTTAACGGCCAGCCGTGACTGAAAACAACGGGTTGTCCTTTGCCCCAGTCTTTATAGTAAATTTTCGTGCCATCTTTGGTAATAATATTAGGCATTTCTAAAAATTCCTATTTCAACAAAAGGCGCATAAATATTTTAGCGTTTGTGACTTCGGATCAACTACAACAGCAAAACTTCTAAAAAGCCAAAATAAAACACTCGCCTTAACGGCATAGTTCCAAAACAAAAAAGTCAAAATCCAACGCCCAACCTACACCTCGATTGAGCTAGATGACCAACCTGATATTATTTGAGCAAGACATTTTATGTTGAGACGAGTTTTATTGCAAAACTTGAGACGAGACCCCTATCCGAATATTAAGGGTTAATTCGTTATAGGAGAAAATAACAGTTGAGTAAACTTGGAGAATTAATTAAAAAATGGGTTTACAGATACACCCGATTTAGCATTATCGGAACAGCAGTATGGGTGGTCTTCAATAAGGAAAGGTAAAGGCAATATGTTTGATAGACCAAAAGATAATACGTGTACTTCAATTGATAGCAAATGATTCATTCGGCTTTACGTATTTATGAGCATTTAGATCGACTTAACTCCTAACCGGAGAAAAAAAAATTAACAGTTCGCGGTAAAAGCGGTCCTGAAAAAAACTTTCTTGAAAAGTGTTGAAAAAAGTAGAAAATTAAGCTGGCTCCTTAATCTTCATCAGAAACTCAGACTTGACCTCTGAAGCACGGTTTGTTTGTTCTGTCCAAAACCTTGAGTTGTTAATGCTTATTCTTTGGCTTTTCTTTTGACTTTGCCTACTTCTTCTTGGACTTGCTTTTCACTTGTTATACTTTGCCCTTAATCTGTTCGTTTTTGTCGCCTGTAATTTTGCCCAAGTCTTCAAATATTGCCTTTTGTTTTCTCGATTTTAACTTTTGCTTCTTCTTTACTTATGAAAAAATTCTCAAAAGTCAACTCTCATGGCTGTTAATAAACCAGCTGACCCCCCAAAATGAGAGAAGAAATTAAGATGCCAAAAAATCTACTTCGAAATAAATCATACTTGCCTCTTAGCGAAGGATGAAAGCCAACGAATTGAAACCGTTTATTCTGCAGTCACAATCTTAAAATAGATTCCAACGTAAACTAAGTATGAAAATTTTGATTTGCCTTATAGCTCCGTTATCTGTCTGCATAACGCGGTTTTGAGGGTAATATTTTTGGAGGTTATTATTAGATGTCAGAAAAGGTTTCATTAAGGGAAATAATTGGCGCAATTCTAAGTGAGATAAAAGCCATACTAAAAGCATATATGAATGAAGCGGAGGCTGCTGTTAAGAAACGCATCAAAAGACTCCTAATCATAAGTATAGTTGGCAGTGTTTTGATGGCTCTGGGAATTTCATTTATCGGTTCAGCTTCCCTGTTCATACTTATCGGGTCGTTCAAGTACCTTAGCACCTCTATGCCAGCGTGGGAGGCGTTGTACATTATGGGCATCACTTCAGGCATCATAGCCGGTGTGCTTTTTTTTGCGCTTTTCATTATCATACGAAATCAATTGAGATCTCCAGAAAAACCTGATGAACAAAATTAAGTCACAGAACTTTTTCGCTCGGAAAGATAGTTAGTGAAGTTGACCTCAACGAAAACAAAGATTTACAATAGTCCACTCTGCATGCATCAAAACAAATAAGTCCTTTTTTCTGAAGAAAGAATTTCTGATATGGTCTTTATAGAGCATAAAAGAGGTGAAGGGAGTGCTTTTACTGGTAAATTGGGGCTATTATCCCCCGCCCAGCACTATTCACGCCTGAATAATCGTTTAAGGTTCCGAACCCATTTCAGAGTGTGTAAAAACTCAAATTTAGTTTTAGAAATTGCGTCTTATATACGAAAACACATCCCTAAGCCCTACCACTTCGCAATAAACTTAGCAGACAGGGGCGATGAAATTTTCTTCATTCGCCAAGGGTCCGCGTTCAAATCCCTGCGGCTTCACCAGCCTCAATTATGTCATATTTCAACTAAAAGAGCTTAAATCGAGCTAATATTTCTTCGATGAGCACGAAGTGCAAAAGAGTTCACCAGAACTTCTTTAGCAGTGACATAAAACGCATACTCGAAGTTTACTCAAAGAACAGGTGTTTTAGGTTCATGAATCTTTGTAGGGAACTACGCCCACAATTTTTCTGTCTGCGTCGATAATTGGCAGAGCTCGGAAGCAATATCTAGCCAAGATTAATGAGGTTTCTTTTAGGGTGCTGGTTGTTTTAGGCTGATTATATCTGTGACCATTACAGGGGTAAAGTACCTATGAAGTGACCGATCAAGAATCCTACAAGACCTGCAGTCAATCCTATTACCGCCATCTGCAAGGCACTTCTCCATATTGAACCCACGGTAGTTTTCGCTTCGTAGGCCCCGATGCAGAAGAGAGCAGCACCGCTGAAAATCACTGAAACTTCCGTTCCGATGAGAATATTTCTTCCAACGAAAAGATAAGGTATCAGAGGGATGAACGATCCAAATATCGTGGACGCTCCAACAATGAAGGCACTGCGACGCGCTTCAGACTTACTAACGGGAGCAAGATAGAGTTCGTATGACATCATTAAATCAAGCATAGCCTTCGGATTTTTGACTATGTGCCCCGTCAAATCCTCAAGTTCGTTCCCTTCATAACCCCAGCGTCTGAAGATTCCTCTAACCTCTTCTCTTTCAATTTCAGGCACATCTTTCATCTCTTGACGTTCTCTATTCGCTTCCTTTAGGTAGACTTGTCGCCTTGCCGAAGTTGATGTGTAAGCGACAGCGCTCATTGAGATGGTCTCTGCTCCGAGAGCGGCCAGAGCGGCGACAAAGAAAAGACGGATGTCGGTTGTTGCAGCGGTCAAGCCGAGGAGAATACCCAATACGTTTACCAGACCATCCTGACTCCCAAGAATAAAATTGGAAAGGAGAGTGGGACGCGCGTGTCTTTCACTTATGACTTTAGGGCTTACAGCCTTTTTTAGATCTGCGTTTTCTGTAGTCCTTCTCAGATTTTGCAGATATTCGCCGGCTGAATGCAAATGTGTCCCTCTAATAGTTAGCTGACCAAGAATTACTTAAAAGAATCCATAAATCCTTTGACTGACATGTGATAGTTACTGCTTGAATTGCCCCGCTACTACGCTTAAGTTCGTTTCCGACTTAAAGTACATGGCAGCGCGCGACTATTTACTTCCATTTTGTTAATCTCTTCCAGTGGAAAGTGGCTGTGCCAATGAAAAAAAGGATCAGAAAATAACCAAAAGAGAGTACGGGTGATGTCACCAACTGTTCGAGATTCAAATCCCGGCGGTCTCACCACTTCAATTCACAAAACTTTTTCCTAAATTAACACGAATTAGAGAGCTTAATACCAATACTTTCTGGCGAGTTAAAAAAAACCAAAAACTTTAACGCTTGTGTGATAGTGATCAAAGTAGTGGTTTTATGTCTTTTTTGGAGTCAATAGATGTTAACGGTATCAAGTTAGGTTTTGTGAAAAAGGAACTGGTTCACCAGTGATTCTTGTCCATGGGATTCCTACAGATTATAGAGCATGGGAGAATCAAATGAATGTTTTATCAGCGAGTTTCAGAACATTAAGCTATAGCAGAAGATGTTCTTATCCCAACCTGAACAAAGATTACTCGAATAGTTCAGTCGAAAATAACGCAGAGGACCTCAGTGGATTCATTAATATGAAAAACGCTAAACCCGCGCATTTGATCGGTCACTCATATGGCGCATTCGTCGCTCTTTATTACGCTTATAAACATCCCGAAAATGTCCGCAGCCTTGTTCTAATAGAACCATATGTACCAAGTATATTAATCGCAGACCCTCAAAACCGCCTTCAAATGTTATCGCTTCTGCTCAGAAAACCTTCCGTTGCATTAGCAGCAAGAAACTTCTTAACCAAGTCACTCAATCCAGCTCTAAAATATCTTGATCAAGGAAACGAAGAAAAAGCAGTTGAAGCATTTCTCGATGGGGTTCAAGGAAAAGCAGACGCAATAAGTCAACTCACAAACCCAGTCAAATTAATGATGCTAAACAACGCAGGAACAATCAAAGAACTCACCTTGAAGCCTCCGCCCTTCACAAATAAAGAAGCCAAAACAATCTCCGTTTCAACATTATTAATCAACGGGTCGAACACACAAAAGCCCTCTCTGCAATTGCAGAAGAGCTTTCAAAAAATATCCCCAAAATTCAAATCGCAAAAATTTCCAATTCAGCACACTTTCCGCACTTTGAAAATCCAGAAGCGACTAACACAGCAATTACAAAATTCCTTTCTGTGAAGATCTCATAAAACAAGAAACCAGTAGTTTAATATTTGAAAGTGCTAATTTTAAACTATGATTTTGAAAATTATTTGCGGTTGATTTGATGGCGGATAACCAAGAACTTTTGTCTCTGCCTGTTGAGGACGTTTTGGCTCGTCTAAAGACGTCCCAGTCTGGGTTAACCTCACAGGAAGTTCAAAGCCGCCTTGCAGCATACGGACCAAATGAGCTCGCAGAGAAGCAAAAACGTACGGGACTTATTGAAATTTTGTACCACTTGAGAAATCCGCTTGTGCTTATCCTTCTTATTGCGGCTGTGATTTCTGGGGTTGTGGGGGACGTAACGGACGCAATTATAATTTTCTTTATCGTGCTTCTCAGCGTTGTTCTTGATGTGTATCAGGAATCTAAGGCTCAGAACGCGGCTGAAGCTCTTAAAGAAAGAGTGACCACAAAGGCTACTGTTCTCAGAGACGGTGTTAAACAAGATGTGAAGCTTTCTGAAATCGTTCCAGGCGATATAGTGTATCTCATAGCAGGAGACCTTGCTCCTGCAGATTGTAGATTAATCAGCGCGAAGGATCTGAACCTTAACCAATCAGCGTTAACGGGCGAAGCATTTCCAGTTGAAAAGAATGCTAATCCTCTTTCAAACGTCACTTCTGAACTAACGAGTTGGAATAACTACGTTTTTCTGGGGACCTCAGTTGTCAGCGGAACAGGAACCGCTGTAGTGGTGAAGACAGGTAGCTTAACCGAGTACGGAGGAATTGCCAAAGAACTTGTGACTAAGGCACCGGAAACAGAGTTTGAAAAGGGGCTTAGGCGATTCGGCGCTTTAATGACTGAAGTCACACTTTTCCTTGTAGTTTTCGTCTTTTTTGTGAACGCGTTTTTCTTTTCTAGTAGCCGCGGCATTTTGCAATCGCTTCTTTTTGCGGTAGCTCTCGCGGTGGGCTTGACGCCCGAGCTTTTGCCCATGATAATGTCCATTAACCTGTCCAGAGGCGCCGTGGCGATGTCCCAGAAAGGTGTTATCGTGAAACGTTTGGCATCTATTCAGAACTTTGGTAACATGGACATTTTGTGCACGGATAAGACTGGTACGCTCACTGAGAACAAGCTCACGCTAAACGATTACGAGGATCTTGAAGGAAAGGAAGCTCAGAAGGTATTGATGTACGCTTACTTTAACAGCGTTCTTGAAGCAGGATTGAAAAGCCCTCTCGACGATGCAGTAGTTCAGTATAAACAATTCGACGTAACTAGCATAAGCAAAATTGACGAGATACCGTTTGACTTTATACGAAGACGCGTTTCGGTAGTAATCGAGTACGAAGGGCAAAGACTCCTAATCTCCAAAGGAGCCCCTGAAGAGATCCTCAAGATTTGTACCTACTGCGAAACTGACGAAAACCTGACCGATTTCACAAATGTTTGCCAAAGCAAGTACGAGCAACAATACAATGACCTAAGCGCACAGGGATACAGAGTTTTAGCCATCGCATACAAGAAAGTTAAGGATGAGAAAACGCACTACTCGATTGGAGACGAAACCGACATGGTTTTCCTCGGTTTTCTATCTTTCTTAGATCCCCCTAAAGAAAGCGCCAAGGAATCTATTAGTTTGCTTGCCAGAGACGGTGTAGAACTCAAAATAGTCACTGGCGACAATGAGTTGGTCACAAAAACAACCTGTGAGCGATTGGGCTTCAACATTAAAGGGATAATTCTCGGAAATGATATTGCTCAGCTGCAAGACGATGCCCTTGCTCGTGTTGTGGAAGAGAACAATATTTTTGCTCGTGTGAATCCAGCTCAAAAAGACAGAGTGATTAAGGCTTTACGATCCAACGGGCATGTTGTTGGATACATGGGTGATGGCATCAATGATGCTCCTTCCTTAAAAACGGCTGATGTGGGCATTTCGGTTGAGAACGCTGTTGACGTCGCAAAAGAATCCGCAGACCTAATATTATTGAGGCCTGACTTGACTGTTCTTGATCAAGGAGTTTTAGAAGGACGAAAAACATTCGGCAACACCATGAAATACATCATGATGGGGGTCAGCTCAAACTTCGGCACTATGTTTAGCGTCGCTGGAGCATCTTTATTTCTGAGCTTTCTACCAATGACGGCTATTCAGATTCTCCTGAACAACCTCCTCTACGATCTTTCTGAAGCCACAATACCAACTGACAACGTAGACGAAGAATACATAGAAAAACCAAAGAAGCTCGATATCTCCTACATAAGACGGTTCATGCTGGTAATGGGACCAGTAAGCTCGATTTTTGACTACTTGACATTTTTCTTGTTGCTGTTTGTCTTTCTGCCAATTCTCCCCGCATTTGTTCCTGAACTTCAAAGGCAACGTCTGTTTCAAACCGCTTGGTTTGTGGAGTCTCTTTCAACACAAACGCTCGTGGTTTTCGTATTAAGAACCAGAAAAACGCCGTTTTACAAAAGCAAACCTGGCAAATATTTGCTCATAAGCAGCTTGACCATTGTGGCCGTCGCATTTGCACTACCTTACACACCACTCGGTGCCATATTCGGATTTTCGCCTCCTCCAGCAGCATTCTATCTAGCCCTCGTGGGACTGATAGCCGCTTACTTATTCTTAGTTGAGGTTGTCAAGAAATGGTTCCTCAAACGCTACGCATATCGCTTGGAACAAAGCTATATGCCGAAAAAAACAAAGCTGAAAAGCCAACCAACCAAGTAATTTGATTGATAAGAAATTTTTAGTACAATTTTGCTAATTACGGAATTATTATGGGAGTGTTGCATTGTTAGGATATCCTCTGCTTTCCCAATAGCCCAAGTAATTCGTATTGTTTGAAACTTCAATTTCTGTTAACCATTTTATCCATTTGTATCCGTATTGACTTTGGGCTACCAACATGAACGGCCGCCCGATTTGTGGCGTCAACACAACACCGTTCATTTTGTAGGCAATCATTATGTTATTTTGAATAATATAGTCAATGGGGAGAGCCGTCGTATATCCGTCTGAAGCATGGAAAATAATGACTGTTGCATTGTTTGAGATCCCTGCTTCTTGCAACAAATCTTTTACGAGAATGCCTTCCCAAAGAATTTTAGCACTCCACCCCTCAACACAGTTAATAGTAACGACTTGCTGATACGTCTGGTGATTGTTCACCACCTCGTCGTAGGTGCTTTGAATTGTTTTGTTCACAAGCCCAGTGACAGTTAACTGGTAAGTTGTTTGGTTGATGTATTGTGTTCCTTTAATCGCGTTTTCATAAACATCGTTTATTGAGGAGAGGTTTTGGCCTTGATATTGGCGAATCTCTGTAGGATACAGTGTTTTGGTCGTGGATGCAGCTTGCAGAGATAGCGCTACCCAGGCACCAAGCATAATAACGATTGTTATAGCCCCAACGATAACTATGGTCTTATGTTTTCTTATTTTTTCCATTCTGTATTCACATCAAAGAAAATCCACGTCTCATTTTTTGAGAATACTGCAATAGAAAATCTATGCGCAGTCTATATTTTTCAAGGACAAACATGCTTAAAATAGTTTTTGTGCAAATCAGAATCTCATGTGAATTTGCGAACGTAGCAGGTAATAAGAGCTTTAGTTATGACACGAGTTTTTTTCATATCCAACTTAAAGCAGACAGGCGATTAAAAAAATGGCGAGACCATACGGATAAATTAAACCAAATATTAAGCCAAAACTCCAACAATTTTCATTTTTTCCATGACGTCTTCACCATGAGGGGCAATTTCCATCTCGATGGTTAAATCTTGACCTGCCAAATGGCCTATATGGTCACCATCAATCCACTGAGGTGAATCAGTTACATCATATACTTTGCCTTTGTAGGCAAGATATGCAGGCTTGCCATCTTTTCCGTTAAAAGTGCTTAGCTCCTGGGCTGTAAATTTTTTTGTTTCCAAGTGTTCTGCCTCAATAATATTATTTTCGAAATAAAACTAAATAATGTTTCTCTTCACGGTTCTGTTACTTCTCCGTCAGTTGCTTCTCCATGTTACTTTTCGTCTGTTGATGGTTCTGGTAACTGTCGAGGGATAAGTTAGCATCAATGAATGAAGCCGAGGACAATCAATATTCCTGTTTCGAAAATTAGAGAAAACGTAAGAAAAATCAGAGCTATTGTTAATTTTTCCATACGTCGTGAATATTTATTCGTATTTTCATCAAGGTCTTTTACAGCTCGTCTTACTGAATCCAGAAAGGGTATTAGCACTGCACTTTCAGGAATGCCGTGTGGATTTTTAATTGCAATTATATTGCCTTTTTCATCACGTTCAAAAGTTGTAGCATCTTTTTCTGACATAATTTTCACCTCTCCATAAATCAAAAGATGAATAACACTTATTTTTCTTTTGAGGTTGATACGATTTGAGTTATTATGCAAAAAGTGGTCATGGATATGGTAATCAGATTAGACATGCGAGGAGAGTTCAAGCTAGGAGAAGTGACCACGCTAAAGCCATAGACCGAAGTTTGAAAGCGAAGAAAGCTGAATCAGTTGAACAGTGGCTAGATGCGCCTAACCGCTTTGATTTGCCAAACGTAGACACAAACAAATCAAAGGAGAAGAAGCATGAATGAATAAAATTAAGAAAATAGCCAAAATTTCAGCGGAAGACTGTATAATTATTACTTTACTCCTTTTGGTTGTGGGTTTTGCTTGTCTCTTGGGTATCGGTCTGATTATCCAAAATAATATTCTTGGGTCGTCTGAAGCGATACCAGCTTGGCTTTTTTGGATCGGTCTCGGTTCCCTTGCTAGCAGTCTTGGTTTTTTGTGTCTCGCTCCGTTTTGTCATATCGACGGTAATATTTTTACTTGAGCCATTAACAGCAACTTCAACTTCTTTCTCCTCTTTTCTCGGAAAATGGTCGTACAATAGATAAAGTCCTTCCATTATTGCTAAAATAATGACGATGTATGTCAAATTAGTATTGATTGCTTCATTTTGTATAACTATTTGTTCATCTTTTTGTTGTTGTACAACATCTGCGGAATTAACAAAAACTTTGTAGTCTGGATAACCTTGGATTGTATAGTTAGCTGTACTATAATGTGAAATTATCATTGTTGGGGAATATTCACCTTGACTTCCAAAAGTAACAATGTCGGATATTTCTCCCGATGTTCCATTGAGCCATACTCCACCATTTCCATCAGAGGAACCTCTGTTCAAAGTTAGCATGTCAAATGGCGTGAAAGAAAATAATGTAATACTTGAATTTGGCTCGTATTTCTGAGCACCCTCTAAACCAACTGAAATAGATTCAATGTCTGCATCTCTAGATGCATATTGAGCAGGAAGGTCACAAGTTGCAGTCATATTTACAAGTGTTTTCTCAGTCAATGTTCCATTCCAATTCAGAATAACAAGCACACTAAATGGTAAACTAATTGTGAGTGTTCCAGATGGATTTTCAGGCGAAGTAATATTAAGAATGGAAATGGTTGGAAATAATGTTGGTGGATACCATAAAACAAGCAATTGTGTATGGGGAGAGTTGTCTTGTGAATTTAAGCTCTTAACTGAATTTTCATAGGAAGCAGAAGCTAGAAAAAAATACGAAATAAGTAAAATAATTAAAACTAATGGAATAAATGCGATAATTATTTTCTTGATGTTCCAATCTATTCTTGATTTTTGGGTTATTTTGCCCGTTCCTTTTAATTTATGCTCCATTTTCACCAAAGCATTGTTGTTTGTATTTTATTCTTAAGTTTTGGGGTTGTTAGCTTGACTTGCGTTTTGTATTAGGGTTTTCCATTTGTTTTCGCCTTCAATTTGTATGCCACATGCTTCAGAAGGGGTTTTGCCGTTTAACGCTTCGTGTGGTCTAAAGTAGTTATGGAATAATTGATAGCCAGTTAAGATAGGTGTTTCTTTGGTTTTTAGTCCTCTCATTGTTTTTTCTCTGTCTCGGATTTCGCCGTTCATGCGTTCCATTTTGTTATTGTTGTGGTCGCCTCTCAAAGTAATATGTCGAATATGTTCAGTTCTTGGATTTCTAAGTGACCAAAACTCTTTTTTGTAAGCTTCATTATAAGCGTGTAATCCATCAGTTATGAAGGTTAAGGGTTTCTTTCCCATTAGCTCTTTAGACATTCTCAGAAGGTTTCGTGCATCATGCTTATCTTTTGACTCAGCTACTTCCTGAGCAATCCAAAACCTTGTTTCATCATCCATCATCGCAAACAAATATTTCATGTCGCCTTTTACCTTGATGTAAATTTCATCCGCTCTCCATGTATCACTGACATTAGGAACTATTTTTTCAACATATTCTTTCATTAAACCGATGTATTTTTTTATCCACATAAAAACTGTTTTATGTGACACTTCAACGCCTAAGAGCTTGAGAGATTTTTGAGTATTTCTTAAGCTTTCACCGCTAAAGTACAGTTGCATAGCTGAAGTGATCGCTTGAGGATTATGTTTCATTTTTTCAAAACCTATGTTTATTGTGAAATATTTGTGGCAATCTCGGCAAAAGAATTTCTGAATATTTCCACTCTTGTTTTTGCGAATACCGTCTTTTTTAAGGTTTTTTGAACCACAATATTGACAGCTACAAACATTCACTTCGTGGATAACTCGGTTTGTTTGAACTTCTTTTCTGATTTGGCTTGAAAATTCAACCGCAAAAATATGCTTGCATTTGACATGGCGATATTTATTATCTGGGCATTCACAATTCCATTCCCCATTAACTTTGAAAACGCTATATTCGCCGTTCCCAGACTGAGATTTAACGGTGTAAATGTAATCATCGACTTTCTGAATTTGATTAGAGAGATTGACGATTGTTTGACCCCGTTCTTCTCTTGTGGTTGTTAGTTGTGCTGTCACATTTATCGCCACATATCTCCATATCCACACAAATATATAAGGTTATAGGTTTATGGATATAGAGAGATAAACTTATATAGAATGCGAATAATAATGTATTTGGCGACCAAAATGGGAAAAATGAACGTTGTCCTAAAAGACGAATTAGAAACTAAATTCCGCAAAGCAGTTTTTGAATGTAAAGGAATGAAAAAAGGCAATATCAGCGAAGCCATAGAAGAAGCATTAGAACTCTGGATAACTAGCTGTAAAACAACATAGAGTTAGGAAATATTAGTTGCATGTACAAGAAAGTGACTAGAGAACTAATCAAAAAAAGGGCATTTCAAGTCTTTCTCATAGGCGTTATCTTGAGTACATTAGGTGGCATCATTCTACCAATAGGTTCGGACATATCTAAACAAGCGACTGATAACAAGCAAGCGGCAACACTGGCATATATGGGTGAAATATCCCCCTTTAAAATTGATACAACAAACTCATCTCAAATGTTCTGGCTTCATCTTGGTGGAAATGAAGCAGGCGACACAATTGGACGAATAAAACAAGGCTTGGACATAGTTAATAGCGAGATAAATTTTGGAGAAAAATTACCGATTTCAATTAACATAGTTAATGATACAGTGCTTATTTCAGCTAATGTAACCAATGCAGACCTACAGCTAGTGGCATGGTTTGAAAATAATACTTGGAAATGCCCGCCTGATTCTCTAGGAATAGGAGATAGAAATTATAATTCACAAGCTTTTGAGGTAGTTGACCGAAACAATGTTTCAATATTTAGTATTCAAATTGTAGCTCTAAACACAATTCAAATTGGCGGTCTTTTCAAATATAGTGATGGAAGTGTAATTGCCATATCGGATAATGGATTAGGCGCAGAAAGCGAACCTAATCAAGCTACAATAGAAAAATTTTTGGTTCCCATCTTCAAATATCCAAGCAATAAATATCTCGGTGAGTTAGTAAATCCTCCAAACCCCCAGAATAATGCATCTAATGTTCCTTTAAATAATTGGGATCAGTTATTTTTTGAGGCATCTGTGATAAATACAATTGGTTATTTTGTCTTAGGTAGTGGTGTGTTCTTTGTTATTTTAGCAGAAATTGTAAGAGAAAAAGAGCAACATGACAAAGATAAGTTAAAAGATATGTTAAAGGAAAAAGCTTCACTAAATAATAGACCAAAAAAAAGAAAGTGACAGAGAAGTAAGCATTAGTGTTTATTGTAACAGACTCTTACAATAAAACTCAATATGATTAATACAAAAGAAGAAGCAAAAAGACGTACTCCTGCATCAAATAGGTAAGTGATACTCCAATAATTAACATATTTCAAGAGAACTAAAAATCCAAGTGTGCTATTGAATATCAAACTTATTATAAAGATTATAACGCCAGCAAAGAATAACGCTTCAGCAATTGGCAATTTGTTTTTTGTTATCACCAATTGCTATCTACCTCTTGCAGACGAAAAGTAACATGAAGAAGAAACAGTCGAAGAGGTAACAGAACCCTCTTCACGGCTGTAACTTTCTATAGATGCAAATTAACAGCCGCATTAAACTAAGCTTTTGGAAATATTAACTGCAAGACTTAGATCTTTCCTATCTTTAAGAAAACAAGAAACTTACTTCACTTCTTAGGTGATTCAAGCTTAAAGGAATAGAAAATGGGCTGAGAAGGGAAAATGAGTTACGCCCGTCAAGATGTATTGGGTCGCTATCGCAGCGATAAGTAAAGCCATAACTCTTGCTATTACCAAAGAACCTGTTTTGCCCAAAAACTTGTAAATGCCGTTTATGTATCTAAGAATGATCCATGTTAATGATAATACAGCTACAACTGCCACAATCGCTATTATTGTCCCGTACGCTTGAAGGTTAAATATGGTTGTGGTAATGGCTCCAGGACCAACTAGCAAAGGGATGGCAATTGGAACTGCACCTATGCTTTCTGGAGATTCAGCGGTTTCATGAACACCTGAAATTAAAATTCTGATGGCAATTATCAAGAGGAGGATTCCTCCAGCAACTTCAAAACTCCAAATTGACAAACCAAAAAGTTGCAAGATTACATTGCCTGTGAACGCAAAAACAAGCAGCAGAATAACGCCAACAAGAACAGCTGTGTTGTAGACTTTTTTTCGACTATCAGCTGCCATATTTTCGGTTAAGCCCGTGAAAATAGGTATGTTGCCCAAGGGGTCAACTATGATAAACAGGGCTATAACGGACTTAATTAATTCTGAGATGAAATCCAAACTAGCATTCTCCAAACTTAACGGCACATTGGAATGATTAGTTTACAACGTAACCACAACGGGAATAAAAAAGTTATTTAAATAAAATTTACCTTAAAAGACAACCTTAGCATTTAGCTGGATTCGATTTTGGTCCAGTTGACTTTGACCAAGTATTTTTACCATTTGAATTAATGTTAATTTTTTTAACATTGTTTTTACGGGAAAATGTAAATTTGTAATAAGTCACTGGAACCTGAATATTTTCCATGGCCTACAAACTTTCGGTTATGGGCTTATTTTTGAACATTTTTTTATAATCAGGTTTGTTTTGATGATGAAATTGGATGAACTTCATGATGGTCAGTGATTAAATGGACAATTGGATATTGTAAAGGTGAAATCCACTTCATATGCGTAGCTTTTAAATATAACTGTGAGGTACGTGTTAAGGTAAAAATTGAATCAAGTAACAAATGTCAAATTGGGAGAGATGAAAAAATGGCGGCAGGAGACATAGCTTGGGTAATAACCGCAACAGCACTAGTCATGTTGATGACACCAGCACTCGGATTCTTCTATGGCGGCTTAGTGCGAAAGAAAAATCTAGTATCAACAATCGTCCAATGCTTCATTATATTTGCAGTCATAAGCATTATCTGGGCACTCTGGGGTTACTCCCTAGTCTTTGGAACCAGCATCAATGGCTTAATCGGCTACAGCCCAAGTCTAATAGGACTAAACGGTTTAGATATACATGCTGTTAACACGACAATTGCTCCACAAATTCCAGAGCTACTGTACTTCGCATTCCAGCTAAAGTTCGCAGCTATCACGCCAGCATTAATCATTGGTGCATGCGCAGAACGAATCAGATTCAAATCACTCCTTGTCTTCATGGTGCTCTGGTCCACACTTATCTATATGCCAATAGCACACTGGGTATGGAACCCGAACGGTTGGCTTCACAATCTCGGCGCAATCGACTTTGCCGGCGGAATCGTAGTCCACATTTCAGCAGGCATTTCAGCATTAGCAGCGGCACTAGTGGTAGGCAGACGAAAAGGCTGCGCTATTCCATGGCAGAGTCATATGAAAGCTTTAGATCAAAAAAACCATTCAACCGAATTCAAACCAACCAACATTCCCTACGTGCTTTTAGGTGCCGCATTACTATGGTTCGGATGGTTCGGCTTCAACGCAGGCAGTGCATTAGCCGCAAACGACTTAGCAGTATCAGCACTTGTAACCACAAACTTAGCTGCAGCCGCAGCTGCCATCAGTTGGATGCTTGCAGACTGGGCAATCAAAGGGAAACCATCGGCGACAGGTATAGCTGTTGGTGCTGTGGTTGGGTTAGTTGCAATTACACCGGCGGCAGGCTACGTTAGCGCATCATCAGCAATGATAATTGGTTTGGCCGCAGGAGTTATTTCAAACTTGGTGGCTAACTGGCGATCAGGCAGATCACGCATAGATGATTCCTTGGATGTTTTTGCTTGTCACGGTGTGGGCGGCATATGGGGTTCAATCGCAACAGGACTCTTTGCTTCAGCAGCAATCAGTGCAACAGCAGGCGTTCCAGGAGTTAACGGTGCACTATTTGGAAACCCAGGTCAACTATTTGCGCAACTAATTGCAGTTGGCGTAGTAGTGCCCTTTGCATTCTTCGGTTCCTACTTACTACTTAGACTGGTGAACATATTCTCACCATTAAGAGTTAGCGAGGAAGCAGAAGACGCAGGCTTAGACCTGAGCGAACATGGCGAAGAAGCATACCAGCTTGACTAAAGCCTTAGGGCTATAACCTAAACCAAACTTCTTTTTTTTAATTTAATTTTTTGCAATTAATTTTTGAACATTCAACAGTTTTTATCCCATTTTTTTGGACATGTTTCCATAAAATTACTCAATTCTAAATAGATGGTGGAAGGATGATTGTTTTGTTAGTGTTTTTTTGTGCGTTTATCCATAATATCAGTTGTTATCGGTGCGAATGTATAGTTTAAATATTAGTTTTGCCAACATGCAAGAACAAACAAACAGGGATAACGCTAAAGAGGAGGAAGAGAGTGGCGGCGATTGTACCGGCTGATGTTGCATGGGTACTAATGTCAACAGCCCTAGTAATGCTAATGGTGCCCGCTCTAGCTTTCTTTTATGGCGGTTTAGTTAGAAGAAAAAACCTTGTTTCTACGCTTGTTCAATGCATTATCATTTTTGCAGTCGTTAGTCTCGTTTGGTTCTTTTGGGGCTATAGCTTCGTTTATGGAAAAAGCATAGGTGGGGTCATAGGGTTCAGCCCAAGTTTGTTTGGATTAAATGGAATAACCATTAATACCACTGTCTCTTACGCGCCAACTATTCCTGAAATATTATTTTTTGCTTTCCAACTAAAGTTTGCAGCCATTACACCCGCCCTAATTATAGGTGCATGCGCTGAAAGAATTCGGTTCAAGTCATTGCTTATCTTTGTTGTTTTGTGGTCTACCTTAATTTATTCACCTATCGCCCACTGGGTATGGAATGCTAACGGCTGGCTTCATGTTTTGGGCGCGGTAGATTTTGCAGGCGGCATAGTAGTACACATCGCGGCAGGATTGTCCGCATTGGCTGCAGCGCTTGTTGTTGGTAGAAGAAAAGGTTGTATTTACTGGAAAGATCAGCTTAAAGCCTTAGACCAAAAAGGCGCAAGCAAACCAGCATCTGCGGGCGCGGAGTTTAAACCAACAAACATCCCGTATGTAATTTTGGGTGCGGGATTACTTTGGTTCGGATGGTTCGGTTTCAACGGTGGCAGTGCATTAGCAGCCGATAATATCGCTGTATCTGCTGTTGTAGCTACCAACTTGGCAGCCTCCGCAGCAGCCGTAAGCTGGATGATAATGGATTGGGCAATCAAGGGCAAGCCTTCAGCAATAGGAATTGCAGTTGGTGCCGTCTGCGGTTTGGCAGCTATTACAGCGGCTGCAGGGTACGTTAATTTCATAGCGGCAGTGATAATTGGTTTGGTTGCTGGAATAGTTTCCAATTTGGTGGCTAACTGGCGAGCAGGGCGATCAAAAATAGATGATACTTTAGATGTGTTTGCTTGCCATGGTATCGGCGGAATAATCGGTGCAGTGGCAGTTGGTTTATTCGCGACTGTTTTGGTTAATCCTGCTGTTCAAGGGCTGTTCTATGGCAACGCTGTTCAGCTCGGTGTCCAAGTGCTTGCAGTATTGGTTGTTTCTGCTTTCGCTTTTGCTGGATCTTACGTTCTTCTTAGATTAGTGGATCTGTTTTCTCCTTTGAGAGTAAGTCCTAAAGAGGAAGAGGATGGTTTAGATCTTAGCCAGCATGGTGAAGAAGCATATCATCTTGAATAATGCTGATAGTCGGAAGGGTAAACGTCAAGCAGCCATCCTCTAACGCAATTAGCCGTTGTGCTGCTTTTGCTTAAGGTCATCTAATTCTTTCTGTAACCTCTCCAAGCGGACCTGCTGCGACACCAGCATCGACATTAACATTGGTTCAAAAGGTAATGGCTGAGTAGCGTTACTTCCAGCTGACGCATAACTTCTACATGCATCCATCAAAACTTCGAAGGCTTCTCTATCTTCTTTACGTAGTACTTTTGCGAAACCGTTCCAACGCCGTATTTCATCTTCAATTACCATGCGATATGATTCAACTGTTTTACCCACGTCAAGCGCCCATGAAGTCTGTTAATTTCAAGTTTTCAGATGGAAGTTCAGCGGTCCCTAAAACAAAATATGGGTGCTTTTCTAGCGTTACTTCTCGCGTGAAGGGGGTTTTGCTAAACGATAGTACGGTGTTTGCTTTTGAGCAGGTTATTTCTTGAAATAAACTGTTTCTTTTGTTGTCGGAGTAGGGCAGGTAAGTTGCAATTAGTATTATTTGGTTTTTTTTTGCAAAGCTTGAGAGGTAGCTGATAATTTGGCTGTAGACTCTTTGGGCTTCTTCATGAGGTACGTCATTGTCTAAGAAGAATCCTGCTATGTCTGAAATCACTACGAGTTTGGCATTGCAGTTTTTTATGGTTTCTTCTAATTTATCAAGTATAAGGGAAGTTAACTGATAAGCAGTAAATGCTCTTGAAATAAAGATGCGTTCAAGCACTTTCTGAGGGTTAAGCTGGTGAAGTTGGGCTAAACGGGCGATTTTATAAAGTCTAAACGTGTTTCCGCCATCAATAAAAACAACGTTGCTTCCTAAGCCCCCAAGCTGCACAGGTAACTGTGCTCTTATGCAGAGTAAAGAAGTTAACGACATAATTGATGGCGACCCATAAAGAACAGCGAAGTCGCCTGGTGCAAATCCTGGAAAAAGGTCATCTACGTCTGGCATGTTTAAAGAAAATAATGGCTGAGCCATTGTAGGTTTGACCACTAAATTTTGAAACATTCTTACTTTTTCTCCCTTGTCCAGCAACTACGTTCATAACCCTTTTTAAAGGATCGACGAAACGACATTTCAGAACAGGGGAGGGTAGAGTGAAAGTGAAAACCTAACGCTTAGGCTGCATTGGCTCGCTTGATTTCTTTTTGTTGGGTAAGGATTTGAGTTGCTATTGTAATAAGAAAGATCACTGTAAACACTATGACTCCAATGCCTACCTTATACATGAGGTCTATGTTAACGTAGAAAAGCGCAAAAACAGTCACAAGCATTAACGCTAAAACTAACGCTTCTTGAACGCCACTAAAGATTTTTGTTCCAAAACTCATTTTAACTCACCAACGTTTCCTAAATCCATGCACAAGCGTCCGATATTAATTTTCTGTTTACAGATTTTCAGTAATCCCTGAAATGAAAGAAGTTATAACCTACCAAGCAACCAATTGGTTATGGCAGCAAAAGCGCGCATAATTGTTGTCCTGATGATTGACATAGCTCTATTCTACTTTAGCACCGCCACTTTCCGCAGAGAAGAGCTTCTAACAAAATGGAAATAGGCTCCCATCGCAGATTATCTTATGCACAAACTTAGTTAGCACTTAACTTTATTATTTGCAGGATTCATAGTTAACATGAGCTTATAGGCCTTTAGTTGCACTTTTGAGGCGTTTTTCTAAAGAATGCAGCATGAAAACAACAGCGAGCACATGGCAATGGACATGCATGAAATGAAGCAGGGACCGACAGGGCACGTTATGCATACAATGGGGTTAAAGCGGCGTTTTATTGTTTGCCTGGTGCTTACTGTTCCTGTGCTGGTTCTTTCCCAAGCTATCCAAACTTGGTCCCACTACACCATAACGCTTCCGTATCAAACTTTCATTCTGCTAGGTTTAGCTGGGGTCATTTACGTTTACGGCGGCTGGCCGTTCTTGACCGGCTTGGTACAAGAGTTGAGAAAACCACAGCCTGGCATGATGACGCTCATTGGCACAGCAATCTCTGTTGCCTTTTTCTTTTCAGTAGCAACCGTCTTTGTCCCCATTGGACGCGATTTCTTCTGGGAACTTGCTACTTTAATCGATGTTATGCTTCTTGGACATTGGCTTGAGGCAAGAAGCGTTCTTGGCGCTTCAAGGGCGATCGAGGAACTAGTGAAAATCTTGCCGACAATCGCTCACATCGTGAAGGAAGGCGAAGTCGTCGATATGCCAGTCTCCCACTTGATGGTGGGTGATGTAGTTTTGATTCGACCAGGCGAAAAGGTGCCCTCCGACGGCATTGTCCTTGAAGGTGAATCATTTGTAAATGAGACCCTGCTTACAGGGGAATCCAAGCCTGTCCATAAACAAGCAGCTGACAAGCTTATTGGGGGAGCCATAAATGGTGATGGCGCTTTGAAGGCGCGGATCGAGGGGACGGGCGAGAAAACCTATCTGTCGCAAGTGATTAGGATGGTTAGACAGGCGCAGGAGAGCAGGTCTAGAACGCAGGACTTAGCGAACCGGGCGGCGGCTCTACTGTTCTATGTTGCTGTGGCTGTTGGTGTGGTAACTTATGCTGTTTGGGCGGTAGTTGGAAACGTTCAATTCGCCATTACTAGAAGCGTCACTGTTCTTGTGATTGCTTGCCCTCATGCGCTTGGATTAGCAATTCCGCTTGTAGTTGCGCTTTCAACCTCCATTACGGCTAAGAAGGGGATTCTGATTAGGGACAGAAAAGCTTTCGAAGACATGAAAGACGTTACTGCTGTGGTTTTTGATAAGACAGGCACTTTAACAATGGGAAAGTTCGGTGTGACTGATGTCGTGTCGTATATTTCTGAAGATGAGCTTTTGAAAGTGACAGCTTCAGTGGAGCAGAATTCTGAGCACATTATAGCCAAAGCTATAGTTGAATACGCCAAGACGAAAAGAACGAACATTGTTAATGTGAATGATTTTAAGGCTATTCCAGGGAAGGGTGCACACGCCAAAATTAACTCTAAAGAAGTTTATATTGGAAGCTCCAATCTTCTGAAGCAATTAAATGTTCAAGTTGATGATAAGCGAATCTTGCAGCTTCAGGAAGAAGGCAAAACCGTTGTTTTCAGCGTTTTTGATGGCAAGTTGGTTGGCGCGTTTGCTCTTGCCGACAAAGTTCGCGACGAATCACGCGAGGCAGTTAAGATTTTGAAGTCAAATGGCGTGAAGGTTTACATGTTGACTGGTGATTCGGAGGATGTTGCAAAGGGCGTCGCTAACGAGCTTGGTATTGATGATTATTTTGCCGGAGTTTTGCCTGACCAGAAAGCAGACAGAATCAAGCAGCTGATGGCTCAGGGCTATCGTGTCGCTATGGTTGGAGATGGATTTAATGATGCACCAGCTCTAGTTACGGCTAATGTTGGTATTGCAATCGGTGCGGGAACCGACGTTGCAATGGAGAGCGCGGACATAATTCTTGTTAAGAATGACCCAATGGACGTGCCAAGGATAGCTGCGATTTCAAAGAAAACATATTCAAAAATGGTTCAGAACCTTTGGTGGGCAGCCGGCTACAACATCTTTGCTATTCCCATAGCTGCTGGTGTTTTCTCAGGGTTAGGTATTATCATAGACCCAGCCGTTGGAGCACTCTTGATGTCTCTTAGCACGGTTTTAGTGGCGATTAACAGTCAGACTCTTCGAAAATATGAGAAATAAAAAGAAAAAGCAGATACAAACTCTCTTAACTCAAAGTGCAAATTTACCACCTCATCGGGTTTTTGAAATAATCCTAAGCTAAACCAGAAAAAACCATTTGCAGTTTAAAAGGAAAAAAACGGTATCCTCTTGAAAGCCATTATAACTTTTGTTTATGGCCTGATCAAACTATTGGTTCATTTGGATCAAGCTTTACTTCTATAAAGCATTTTTAAGCTCTGGCGAATCAAGATGCAACATAACAGCGGCTATCCTTGGAATAGTAATGCGCTCGTCAGCACGCATCTTAGCTAGAAAACTCTGGCTTTCGCCAAATGAACCTGTGACATTTACAGTAACTTTTATGATCTGTGATGGTTCAAGCTTGTACTGCCCGCGAACCAGTGTTGGAATTTGGAGTCGATTCTGATTTTGCACCTGCGAATCGAATACACTCTTTCATTTAATGGCAACCGTTTAAGCACCTTTTTGTTTGGGACGTTTTGGGGCTTTTTGGGGAGAATCCAGACGAATCAAGTCGAAACAGGTCTTTTTTAGTCTTAAATAGTCAATTCAGGTCGAATGCAGTTGAGCGCAGTCAGTTAAAGTCGCAACCTGCAAACATTTTAAGCTTTGCCTCAAAAAAGCAACTCAAAACAAGCTGATAAAAAAAATCCGTGGGCAAATAGTCACGAATCCAACCGTCAAAGGATTTGCACCGAGCCTAATGTGTGAATGACCTAAATTTATATTATGTAAATATCTTGGATACTTACTAGCCCGTTATCTCCAACGATCAGCTTCAGCTCGGGAAGAAGCGGCTCAAGCTTTGGCTGTTCATCAATAACTTCAATAAGCAAAGGCATGTTAACCGTGACGCCTTCAAGTTTAAGGGTTGATTTGCCCCGTTTCCCAAAACCGTCAACTCCTGTCCAAACCGTTGCTCCACTGACCCCTGCCTTGATGAGAAAGTCCATCAAGAGGGCCTCAAGCCGTTTTCCGCCTAGTTCGTCATTCTTTTTTATCCTAATTGTTACATTCCACATTTTTCTGCGCATTACAGCACCTTCGCCATTACGGTTTCTCCAGCCACTTTACCAGTGACAACTGCGCCTAAAGATAAGCCTACGTTCGCTAGTATGTTTAGTGCAACAAGGATAAATCGGTTGCCATCCATTAAATTGCTGGTTTCAAGCGCAAAAGACGACATAGTTGTGAATGCGCCGCAGAACCCCGTGGCTATCAGCAAAGTGTAATTTGAGTTTAAGTTTAAAGCGATCGCTAAAACTGAAAACAATCCGAGTATGAAGCTGCCGATGACGTTAACTGCTAAAACGTTGACGGGAAGCCCAGCAATTGTCTGTGGAGAAGTGACCATGATGTAGCGTAGAAAGGCTCCGACTACTGCGCCAACCGCTAAGAGGACGAATTCAATCATTTTCATGTTTACCTACCTATGTGCTTTTAGGTAGGCATTATCAGCATCCAAAGGAGCGGTTCTGACGCAAGTCAAGGCTAATGCCATAGCCAGATTTCCTCAAAAAACTTGTAAGAAACTTTTATACTTATTGGCGCTTGAACTGGATTTTTGTGTTTAGTCAAGAAACTTTGGCCACTTCATTCTTTATGCAAGTCGTAATTACGTTAAGAAAGCAAGCTTTAATCTTAGCGCGCTTAACCGCTTCTCCTTACTTTCGCAAAATAGTCATTCCGAAACCTAAAATAAGCTGGTAACAAAATTATAGCCATTTGAGGTTTAAAGAGTGTCATCCGTTATCGAGGACCTCATTGCTAGAAAAATTTTCAATAATCGCGGAGAAGAAACAATCGAAGTAGATGTGATCACCAATGGTGGTTTCGGGAGAGCCTCGGCTCCCGCAGGGAAAAGCCGCGGAAAAGCCGAAGTTATCTATTACCCAACCGGAGGCGTTGAAGCAGCCATTAAAAAAGTTGATGATCTGATTGCCCCTGAACTTGCAGGACTAAACGCGGATTTTCAAGAAGAAATAGATAGCACACTTCATGAACTTGATGGTACAGCGGACTTCAAAAATATTGGCGGAAACACCGCGTTCGCCATATCCATAGCTAATGCTGAAGCAGCGGCAAATTCTCATGGAGTACTTTTGTTCCAGTTTCTTGGCGGAAATGCAGCAACTACGTTACCTTATCCATTAGGTAACTGCATCAGCGGCGGCCAACACGCAAGAGGAAAATCGCCCGACATTCAAGAGTATCTATCCTTGCCGCATGGTGCTGAAACTTTTCTTGAAGCCCAAACAGCCAACACTCAGATTCATAAGAAAATCGGAGACAATTTAAAAAAGAAAAGCACTACCTTTAACGGTGGCAAAAGCGATGAGGGCGCTTGGATAGCCAATATCGATACGGTTGAGGCGTTTGAAGTTATTGCGAAAGCATGCGAAGAAGTTGGTAACGAGTTGGATTTTGAATGTGGCTTCGGGATAGATGTTGCTGCTTCTTCGTTTTGGAAGCCTAAAGAAGAAAAATACGTTTATGAGTCTGAAGGCAAGAAACGTGACACGGCTGAACAGCTTGAGTTCATGCTTGAGTTAATTGAGAAGTATCATCTTACTTATGTGGAAGACCCATTTCATGAGGAAGATTATGATAGCTTCGCTGAGTTAACCCGCAAAGCCAAAAACTGCTTAATTTGCGGCGATGATTTGTTTACAACGAATACTGAAAGGTTAAATAATGGAATAAAGATTAACGCTGGAAACGCAATAATCATTAAAGTCAACCAGATA
>Ga0182021_10001968_pt1 | contig 23901 bp, 23 predicted proteins | sample 612E3MmetaG_FD_120493 | JGI IMG/M metagenome (GOLD analysis project Ga0182021, IMG submission 120493) | Permafrost microbial communities from Stordalen Mire, Sweden - 612E3M metaG (Illumina Assembly) | ecosystem: Environmental > Terrestrial > Soil > Wetlands > Permafrost | place: Sweden... | reverse complement strand
ATCTCGGCGCCGGCCCGGTACGCCATGGCCACACCGTCGCCGGTGGCGACGTCGGGGTTGGTGGTATTCAGAAAAACGCGGCCCAGGCCGCCGGTGGCCAGGAGAACCGCGCGCGCGAAGATCGGAAACTCGCCCGGCGCCTGGGCGTCCCAGATCATGGCGCCCGTGACACCGTCTTCCACCAGCAGTTCGGTAGTGGCCGCGTAGCTGCGAAAGGTCACATTGGGCAGCGAACTGGCCTTGTGGTATAGCGTCCGCGCGATCTCGCGCCCGGTGGAATCGCCGTGCGCGTGCAGGATGCGGTTGCGGCTGTGCGCGCCCTCGCGGGTGAACGCCAGCTTGCTGCCCGCGCGGTCGAACGCGGCGCCCCACTCGATCAATTCCTGAATCGCCGCCGGACCCTCTTCCACCAGCGTGCGCACGGCGACGCGGTCGCAGAGACCGTCGCCGGCAAACAGGGTGTCCTGTTCATGCAGTTCCACCTCGTCGTCGTCGCTGAGCGCGACGGCGATGCCACCTTGCGCGTATTCGGAGGAGGATTCCCGGAGACTGTCCTTGGCGACCACCAGCACCGTACCCGCCTCGGCGAGTTCGATTGCCGCGCGCAACCCGGCCACTCCGGCTCCAATCACGAGAAAATCCGGATTCATCCGTTACTGCAAGCATAGCAGGGGTAGCTCCGTGTGTACTCTCTTCCATGGCCCTGATGGCCCTGACGTTTAATCGGCCATCACGTCGCGCGTCCTGGGTGTGCGCCATGCTGTGGGGATCGAATTCGCGTTAGGCTTGCTCCATGTACATTCGTCTTGATCGGTTCCACCGGGCGGTGCCGGCGATCATCGGGGTCATTACGCTGGCCGCCATCGGAGTGCTCTTAACATGGGATGCCCTCCCAGGGTACTTTCCTGCCAGAGCTCATGATTTTCTCGCCGCATTTCCTCTGGCGACGATCGCACTTGCCTACCTCGTCTATCAAACTGCACACCGGCCGCCCTTCCGGGAATTGGTGAAAGCCATCCTGCTGGCAGCCGCGTTTATGTTCTGGGCGGCCAACCAACTCTGGCCGGACGCACGTCGGGCCACCCTTTTTAACGATCTTGCCGTCGCGCTCTTCGTCCTTGACATATTCCTGGTCATGATCGGCTGGCCGGCCACCTCACCGGACGAGTCCTTTGCTGAGACCTACGTTGCTCCAGGCGACCCCTCGGCGGGCAAGAGGGAGTTGTAGAGTCGAGACCGACTAATGACGTCGTCGCACCGGTCCGCGCATGACTCGACGATTGATTGCCCCATGGTAAAAAGGGGTATGCCCACTTACCAGGTCGAAACGCCGCAGCGACACTATGCCGCCATCGTGGAGCGCGACGCGATCGGGCAGGCCGCGCGCTACATTCCGCCCAAGACCGGGAAGATCTTCGTGGTCACCACGGAGGACGTCTGGTTTCACGCCGGCGCGCGACTTGCGGCCGGGCTGGCGGGCGTTTCGTACCACGTGCTCCACCTGCCGGGCGGCGAGGACCAGAAGCGCCTGGCGCACGTGGAGCAACTGGCCGAAGAGATGGTGCAACTCGGCGCCGACCGCTCCAGCATGGTGATCGCTTTCGGCGGCGGCATCGTCAACGACATGGGCGGATTTCTGGCGGCCATCTTCATGCGCGGCATCCCGGTACTGCAGATCCCCACCACGCTACTGGCGCAGGTGGATGCCGCCATCGGCGGCAAGACCGCGGTCAATCTGGTCAGCGGCAAGAACCTGATCGGCAGCTTCCACCAGCCGATCGCGGTGCTCGCCGACCCCGCCATTCTGGATACGCTGCCGGAGCGCGAGTACCGCGCCGGGCTCTACGAGATCATCAAGGCGGGCATCATCCGCGAACCCCAACTCTTCACCTTCCTGACGGACTCCCGCGCCAGTGTGCTGGAACGCAAACCGGTTGCGGTGGACCACATCATCAGAGAAAGCGTGCGCATGAAGGCGGAGGTGGTGTCGAGCGACGAACGCGAAGGCGATCTGCGCCGCATCCTGAATTTCGGACACACCTTCGGGCACGCGCTGGAGGCGGAGACCGGGTACAAGCGCTTCCTGCACGGGGAGGCGGTGGCGTGGGGCATGCGCGCCGCCGTGTACCTGGCCGAATCCACGGGCTATCTCTCGGCGGAGGACAGCGTGGAAATCCTGGAGATGATCGCCGCTTACGGACCCATTCCGCCGCTGACCGGCATTGCCGCGCAGGACCTCTTCGTACGCCTGGTCCACGATAAGAAGACCTTGCAGGGCAAGGTGCACTTCGTGCTGCCGGTGCGCATCGGCGAGGTGACGGTGGTGTCGGGCATCGAGGACCGGCTTGTTCTGGACGCCATACGGTTCGCGCTCCTATGAGCGGTAGCACGCCCCTCGGGGCGCGCAGCGATCAAGACGCCGCTCGCGGCGAAGCGGAGGCGGCGCGCTGGGTGCGCGGCATGTTCGGCCGCGTGGCGCACCGCTACGACCTGGCCAACCACCTGCTCTCCTTCCAGATCGACCGCTACTGGCGCGCCCGTACGGTGCGCCGCACGCGGGAGATTCTCCTCCGTCCGGAGGCGCGCGTGCTCGATATCTGCTGCGGCACCGGCGACCTGTTGCTGGCCCTCGCCGGGCAGGCCACGCAGGGTCGCCGCGTGCTGGGCAGCGATTTCTGCCACCCCATGCTGGTGGCCGCGCACGCCAAGATCGCGCGGCGGCGCGCCCCGGCCGTACTTTTCGAGTCCGACGCCTTAGCGCTACCGCTGCGCGATCGGTCGCTCGACCTGATCACCGTCGCCTTCGGCTTCCGCAATCTGGCGAACTACGAGGTCGGCTTGAAGGAAATGCGGCGCGTGCTCGCTCCCGGTGGCATGGCGGCAATTTTGGAGTTTTCTCAGCCGCCGAACGCCGCCTTCGCCGCGATCTACAACTTCTATGCACGCCGCATCCTGCCGTGGATCGGTGGGGCACTCTCCGGTTCGCGCGATGCGTACACCTACCTGCCGGAGTCGGTCCGCAAGTTCCCCTCCGCCGGGGAGTTAGCTGCCATGATGCACAGCGCGGGCTTCGCGGAGGTAAGTTTTGAGTATCTCACCGGCGGGATTGTCGCAGTACACGTAGGAAGGACACCGTGAGCGAACGAGATGAATTACTGGAGAGACTGAACGCCAGCCGCGACGAGTTCCTGGCGGCGTTGGCCGGTGTAACTGAGGAGCAAGCCGCGGCCAAACCAGTTACAGGCTGGTCCATTTTGGAATGCGCGGAGCACGTGGCCATCGGAGAAGAGTTTTTGCGCCGCCGGCTGATGGAACAATCCACGCCAACGGATCGTGAGATGCCCCGTGAACGGGAGAATCTGATTGTGGCGCGCGCTGCCGACCGGGGGCGCAAGGCCCCCGCGCCGGAAGTGGCCCTGCCGCGTGGCCGCTTCGCCACGCTTGCCGAGGCGGTCGAGTGTTTTTGCCGGAACCGGGAGCAGACCCTCGCCTACGCCGCTTCCTGCCAAGGGGATCTTCGCCACCTCACGATGGATCACCCGTTGATCGGGGCGGTAAGCGGACAGGAGATGATCCTGATGATGATCGGGCATCCCTTCCGGCACGCCAAGCAGGTGCGGGAAATTCGCTAACTCACCACCGCCCCCGCCTTCGCCAGCGCCGCTTCCACTTCTTCCTTCTTAAGGTCCGTACTAATGAACAGTTCCTGCCTCGCCCCGGCGCTCAGCGCGATCGCCTTCCATCCGTTCTGCGTTGGCACCGTCACGTGCACCCTCACTTTGCCGCGCGCGTCGCGCACTGGACGAATCACACCCGGTATCACGCTGCGGATCTCCGGCGTCGCGTTCAGCAGTTCCTCCAAAATGCCGCGCACGCCGTCGATGATGCTGTGCTCGATCTTCAGCCGGTCCTTGGCGGTGCGCAGGCGCATCTATTGCCAGCCCTCGCCGCCGCGCAACGGCACGAAGCGGCACAACGTGGGCACGCGGCAATCGACGCGCCCGTCGCGCATGGTGAGCACGCGCAGTTCCTGATCGTCCATGGCGCCCACCGGAATCACCAGGATTCCGGGATCTTTCAATTGCTCCACCAGCGCCGCGGGAATCTCCGGCGCGCCCGCCGCCACCGAAATCGCGTCGTAGGGCGCCGCCTCCCGGTAGCCGCCCGAGCCGTCGCCCGCCACCACTTGCACGTTGCCATCGCGGCCGGTGCGGCGCAGGTTGTCGCGGGCCTGCTGCGCCAGTTTGGGAAGGATCTCGAGGGTAGTCACGCGCGCCGCCAATGCGCCCAGCACGGCCGCCGCGTAACCGCAGCCGGCGCCCACTTCGAGCACCGATTCGGTTCCCCGCAGTTCCAGCGACTCAGCCATCAGCGCGGTCATGTACGGCTGCGAAATGGTCTGCCCCTCGCCGATCTGGATCGGCGCATCCTGATACGCCACCAGGCGCGATTCCAGCGGCACGAATTCCTCGCGCGGGATTTCCAGCATGGCGGCCAGCACCCGCTCGTCGCCAATTCCCCGCCGCCGAAGCTGCGTGTCCACCATGCGGCGGCGTTCCGAAAACCAATCGGGGACCAAGTCCACCCCCCACTTTATGATAGCTATAGATGGCCGGCACGATTGCGCTCATCGCCGTGCCAAAGTGGGACAGACGCTTTCGTCTGTCAACCCGGCGACCTCCGCGAGGTTCGTTCACAGCGTCTTAGGGCGGCGGCACGGATACCAGCACCAGCCGCCCATTCTGAAAATCGAACACCGTCATCTTCGCCAGATCTTCCGGCCGCAACGGCACCTTACTTTGCAGATGAAACCGCAGGGTCTTATCGCGGAACCACAGTTCGGCGATGAAGGACATGTCCCAACCCTCGAAAGGGTCGTTCAAAAATACCACGTCGGTGCCCGATTTCACGCGCGGGTGCAGCGCCCGCAGTTGCTGGATTGCATTGGCGGTCGGTTTGGCCATATCCGCCATGGCGCCCCAGATGAACTGGCGTCTCTGGTAATCGTTCTTCCTGGCCCAGAGAAAGAAGCTCGCGCAGAGAATGGCGGCGAACAGCCCCACGTATCCAACGCGGCGGAAGACGGGCTCAACCGCCAAAAAGCGCGCCACCGCGCCGGCCGCATCCGTCAGGAGCACCGCGGCGAAGACCGCCCACCCTGCCAGCGGGATGTACAGGCAGGCCGCGCCGCGACCTTCCAGGACCGCCAGCGGCAGCGGCGTGAGCATCAGGAAGACCCATGAGAAACGCAGCACGGGACGCGGGCGCCGCCACGCCAGCCAAGCCACCAAAGCCCACACCGCCACCACGCCGAGCGAATTGAAGGTTTCCCACGACAGGAACAGATCGCCCATCGCCGTCTTCTCGAACGTGAACACGCGGTGCAGCGACAACTCCGGACGGTAGCCGGCATTCTGCATCATGGCATTCGGGCCAAACGCCTTGCCATCAAGGTAGACCAGGTTTAGTACCACGCAATACAGCACTACGCGCCCCGGGCCGCGCAGCCAGGCGGCGATTTCCCTCCGTGTCCAGGCCGCCGGCCAACTGTCTCCGTAAATCCACTCATACGCCAGCAGGACGATGGGCAGCGTAAGTGCCATCTCCTTCGAATCCAGGGCACAGAGGTACAACCCCATCACCACCGTCGTCTCCCATCCGCGCAACAGGCGGCCCTGGGCGCGAACCCGCGTATAGCACAGCAACGCACCCATGTAGAACGGGAAACAGAGCACGTCGTAGATGAACACGGTGTTGTAGTAGAGCATGCTCAGCCCGGCGTGATAGGCCACAATCAGGGTGGCGAGCGCGGCCTGCAGCTCGCCGCACCCGATGCGTAGCGCAAACCGGTACATCAGGTACAGGTTGCCCAGCAGGATAGCCAGCATCACCGCGTGGTAGGGAAACGGATTCAGGCCGAAGAAGTGGAGCAGCGGCAGGTAGAAGAGACCCGCCATCGGTCGGTAGGCGCCGTGCCAGGGCAGTAGCGCATCGAGCAACAGGCGGACCGGTGCCGGCCTCCAACAGCCCACCATGTTCATCATGTCGTCGGCCCCGAATGGCGCCCACAGGCCGTGCCAGTTGAAGTAGAGAAAATAAGTCGGAATCAGCAGGGCGAACGCGAGTTTACGCCATGGGCTGCCGCCCGCGCTCTTCTCGCGTACCGTCTCTGCTGCTGCCATGCGCCTATATTAGCTGCTTTCGGCGCCAGAGCGCGCCGGCGCTACAGCGCCAGGCGGCGGGAACGCGGACGGGCCACGCGTGCCTTGAGGCGGTCTTCGCGGCGGCGGATCTGCGGGGTGTCTTCGAACTCGAGGGCGTTGCGCGTCATCTCGAGCGCCATGGCGTAGTTCTTCTCGCGGTGCTCGTAGTGTTTGGCGATCTCTTCGAAGGCCCGGACGCGATACGGATTGCGCGCACTGGCGAGTTCGGCGAGCACAGCGAGCGAGGCATCGTCGCGGCCGGCGCGGCGCTCGATCGCCGCCACGTCCCACATGGTGCGGAAGGACAAATCGTCGGGCAGCCCCATCTGTAGCGCGCGGCGAAAGAGGCGCAGGGCTTCGTCCCGCCGCTCGGCCTGAAGCAGCCAGCGGGCGAGGCCGATCAGGTCGGCGCCGTGACGAACATCGGCCAGCTCGGGCGCGCGGAAAGCGAAGGGCACGATGGCCGTCAGGCAGGCCAGCGAGAGGATGTCGATGGCGTTGTGGTGGAAGATGGGGACTACCTGGAAGGCCTTCTGGCTGCGCAGAAAATCGAAGTACACGTAGGGAATCATTTCGCCGGGCAGATCGCCCTGGCGCTCCACGCCCAGGATGCGGTTTTCCAGATCCACCAGGCGGCAGCTCTCCAGGCGCAGTTTCCACAAGCGGCGCGCCCCGAAAAGTAGATCGAGGTGCTGCATGCGGTCGAAGGGATGGCGCGCGCGCACCATGCGGTAGCGGGTTTCGAGCAGGGGCTGGTCGAAGGACTTGCCGTTGTAGGTGATGAGCACGTCGAACTGCGCCAGGTACTCGGCCAGGCGATGGAGCAGCGACGCTTCCTCGCCGTAATCGCGCATGAAGAACTGGCGCAGGCGGAAACCGCTTGTGTCGATGGAGCCGACGCCGACGAGGAAGGCGTAGGTGCCGGTGCCGCCGGCGAGGCCGGTGGTCTCGGTATCGAGAAAGGCCCACCGGGTGGGATGGGCGCTAGCCACGGTCCCGGCGGACAGCGGGTGGAGCAGGTCGTCGGGGAGTTCGGCAAGATCGGAGATGTACACACTGCCGTGCCGGCGATGGCGCTCCCACAGCTTTTCGGTCTCGAAGTGCTGGCCAAAGGGGGTGGCGACGATTTCCCCGGAGAGCAATTCCTCGATGAATTGCGCGTCGGGCCGCAGCGGGGGACGCGGCGGCGGAGCCGCGTTCGCGTACTTGCGATCCACCCGCGCGATCCGCTGGCGAAGGGCGGCGAGTTGTTGCTGCACATCCTCCATTCGCTTTTTCTTTGCCTAATATATCATCGCACGGGGACTGACGAGACTGCCATGGATTTCCGGCGCTTTTTGCCGGAAATTCGCTGGCAGTCCCGTCTGTCCCCGGCTTGCCACTTGGTATATTCAGAAGGTGATTCAAAGCGCAGTCGTTCCCGTTGCGGGTCTGGGCACCCGCCTGCTGCCGGCCACCAAGTCGCAGCCCAAGGAAATGCTGCCGGTCGCGCGCAAACCGATCGTGCAGTACGTTGTGGAAGAGCTGGTATCGAACGGTATCGAGCAGATCCTGTTCGTGACCGGGCGAAGCAAAGGGTCGATCGAGAACCACTTCGACCACGATCCGGAACTGTTCCAGGCGCTGACGCAGGCCAACAAAAAGGATTTGCTGCGGGAACTGGAGTTCGAGGCGCTGAAAGCCAACTTCTTCTACACGCGGCAGCGATTTCAGCGCGGTTTGGGCGACGCCGTTCTGTGCGCCGAGAACTTCGCCGGCGAAGAGCCTTTCCTGGTGGCGCTGGGCGATTCGATCCTCGGGTTGAACGCGGTCTCGCGCGCGGTGAGCCGGATGGCGGATGTGTTCGACACCAAGCGGGCAAGTTGCGTGATCGCGGTGGAAGAGGTGCCGGCCGAAGAGACGTCGCACTACGGGATCGTGCAACCCGCCTCCGGCGCGGAAGACGTTTTCCGCATCGTGAACCTGGTGGAGAAGCCGGCGCCCAAGGACGCGCCGAGCAACCTCGCCATCGCCGGGCGATACATTTTCTCGCCGGTGGTTTTCGACATGATCCGCCGCGTGCGGCCGGATAAACGCCATGAGATCCAACTCACGGACGCCATCCAGTTCATGTGCGACGAGGGGCGCCGCGTGCTGGCCGTGAAGCTCACACCCGAGGAAAAGCGCTACGACATCGGCAATTTCCCGAGCTACTTCGAGAGTTTCGTGGAGTTCGCGCTGGCCGATCCGCTGTACGGCGCGGATTTCCGGATCGCGCTGGAGCGCCTGCTGGCGAAAACGCCCACTTTGGTTTGAGCCCCAAGTTTGCGCCCCAAGAGTTTGAGTAAGACCCGGCTGTTCTTTCTGTTGCTGTTCGCGCTGCTGCTGGCGGCGCGAATGTGCCACATCGACATCCTGTGGGCCGAGGAGACGCTGCCGCTGGCGGCGGCGCAACAGATGCGCGCCGGCCAGGTGCTGTACCGCGACATCTGGTTCGATAAGCCGCCGCTCGCGCCCATGCTCTACGCCGCGCTGGGCGTCGAGGCGGGGTGGCGGTTGCGTTTGGCGGGCGCGCTCTATGCCTTGCTCTGTTGCTGGATCGCGTGGGGCTTCGCGCGCGATTTGTGGGGCCGGCGGGAAGGCTTGTGGGCCGCCGGGCTGCTCGGTTTCTTTCTGATTTTCGATTTTCCTTCCTCGGCGATTCCTCTGGCGGCGGATCTATTAATGCTGGCCCCGCACCTGGCGGCGGTGTGGATGGCGTACCAGCGGCGTCCGCTATGGGCGGGGGCACTGGCGGGCGTGGCGTTCGCCATCAGCCCGAAGGGTGTGCTGGTGCTGGCGGTGTGCGCGTGGTGGGCGCCATCCTGGGCCTTGCTGGCGGGGTTCGCGGGAATCGCGGGGGCGGCTTCGGCCTGGATGTGGAGTGCCGGGGCGCTGGCGGGATATTGGGATGAGGTCTGGCGCTGGGGGCGGGTCTACGCGGGGACCACCTTCGTGGATGCGCCGCTGAAGAACGGCTTGCTCCGCACGCTGAACTGGGCGGGGTTCCACGCGGCAATTGTGGTGGCGGCCGTGGAACAGGCCTCCCGGACTCTTGGGATGGGCCTGGGGCCCGCGAGATCTCATGAAGAGCGGTGGGGCATGCTTCAGCTTGCCAGCCGGCCGGAAGGCCGGCCATGCCGGTGGTTTTTCGATCCTGTCCATGCGGAGCGCCGGCGGTGGCTTGTGTGGCTGCTGCTTTCCGTCGCCGGCGTGTTGGCGGGATTGCGCTTCTTCCCTCGTTACTATTTCCAGATTCTGCCGGTGGTGGTGCTGCTGGCGGCACGCGGATTTGCCGGAATGCGCGGGCGTCGCCGGTGGGTGGCGTTGCTGCTGCTGATTCCGCTGGCCCGCTTTGCGCCCACCTATTACATGGCGGCGCGGGATGCCGGGTGGCGAGATACGGCGATGGATCGCGACAGCCGCGCGGCGGCCGCGATGGTGAGCGCTCTGGCGAAGCCAGGGGACACCCTCTTCGTGTGGGGGTTCCGGCCGGAGATCTACGTATACTCGCACCTGCCGGCAGCCGCGCGGTTTCTGGATTCGCAGCCGCTGACGGGCGTGCCGGCCGACCGGCATCTGACGCAATCCACGCCGGTGGAGACCCGGGAATCGCGCGCCCGGCGCGCGGAATTGGCGGCATCGCGGCCCACATTTGTGGTGGATGGGCTGGGGGAATACAACCGGCGCCTGGCGATTACCCAGTTCCCCGATCTACGGGCATGGATGGCGGCCTATCGCGAGGTGGGTCGCAGCGCCGGCAGCGTGATTTACCAGCGGGAGTAAGGCGGACACAAAAACAGCACGACCGCCCGCCGGAAGTGTTCCGGCAGGCGGCCGTGAGAACCGCAACCACAAAACCGTATCGGACGCGCTACTGGCGGGCGGGCGAAGTGCGCAGGGCGCGAGCCGCCACGAATGCCAGCAGGATACCCAGCAGGACGAGACCCCATTCCGTCAGAGTCGGCACGCCGGCGGCAGCGGCGCCGCCACCACGAATCACCGCCGAATTCGCCAGCACCGCCGGCAGACCGTTGTCGTCGTAGACATCCACGATGTTCGCGGAGGGGGAGCCGGTGATGTCCGTCCGGAAGAGCGAGGTATCGAGGTCCGTGAATGGAAACGTGACCCCGCTATCGATCGGGTTACTGGCGCCAATCGGTCCGACGTCGAAATGAAAATGCCCATCACTCGACCCACCAGTTCCGTGGACGGCATTGGCGGTGCCGGGGAGCAGGCCCATCGCCATGGCCTCGACCGAGCCGTTGAACTCGCCGATGTAGCCGTGCCCCGTGGCCGCCGCGTACGTCGCCGCATTGACGAAAAGTCTGTCCAGATTGGCGTCGAACGGATCGCCAGTAGTAGCGCCGTAGAGATTGTCGGCCAGGTCGTTAGTGAACAGCGCAACGCCGCCCTGGGCGGCGCCCGTACCCACCCAGGCCGCCACGTTGGTCCGCGCCAAAGTGCTCAGCGCGCCTCCGAAACTCGCGTCGTAGCGGCTGACGATCAGCGCCTGGTATGAGGCCAGGAAGCCGGATGTCTCCAGTTGCGCGGTGGTCACCAAAGTGTAGCTTCCAGTCCCGAACGCATGATCCAGGCTGGTAAGGATCCCGTTGCCGCCTCCACCGGCGGTGAGGTTGCCATCGAGCCAGACGGCGAACTTGGGAGCTGCGGTGCTGGCAGTTGGCAGCGCCAGACAGGCGACCGTTGCCAAGGCCGCTGCATAAATACGGATGCGCATGAAACCTCCGAGAGCTTGAATTTTCGTTCCTTGGGTACTTAGAGAGATTATTGTCCCTGATTCCACATGCGAACGTCAACACAAAAATGGGGTAAATCGCGCCAATTGTGGGAAATGCCAGCAGTTGCGTGCCTCAGACCTCCGTCCAGGACGGAATTCAAGCCGGCGTTCCATGGTCCAGTGCGGCGACGCCGGCCGCTCACGGTGGATGCCCTGCGCCCGCTCGCGGGCGCATTTTTCAACCTTATTGGGGAAGTGAGTTTCCCTATCTGGGATCGATCTTGTAGCCAAGGGTCTGGGTGGCTGACGCCGTCCCCTGATGAACCGTAACTCTCAACTCGCAATCGCCCGGACGAGCGGCAACTTGAACCACCATGGGAACGCCCCCCGATGCATTAGGCGCGGGCACGTCGGCGGTTTGCTCGGAGAGCAGCCTGCCGCCGGCCCGTAACTGCACCTCAAGCTTGGGTTTCTCCGGGTTGGATGCGTCGGGGTACAGGATGAAGTACGCCAGCGGACGAGCCGCCGCGGTCAGAGAGTTCGACAACTCCGGGATCACTCGTTGCGCGTGTGAACCGTCCACCGGAATCTGGAACGGATCGGCGGCGTTCGCCGGGCCATTGATGGGATCGAGTTGCTGAACCAGCATCACATGGCTCATGGCGAGCCCATTGCTTCGCCGATTCTCGAACTCGGACCTGCGCACACTGACCCGATTGACCGCACGATCCGAGACAGCGGCCTCCACCGTATAGTGGCCGGCAGGCAGGTCGATCACGTGCGTGAAGGGGATGCTGCTCTGGCGCATAGCCTCAAGCTTGTCGTCGGGAATGTCGTAGCTCGCGTCTTGGCTGAATTTGTCGACTACTTGCCCGGTATGGTCCTTCACTAGGGCGAGCACGGAGGCGTGCAGGCGATGACGGTTCCCCGGGAGCGGGGATGCCGTCAGGACGGATGCCGGCAACTCCAGCGACAGCGCCTGCTGCGTTCCCGCGGCGGTGGACCGGAATTGAAAGACCTTAGAGCGGTAGTCGAAGGCATGTGGTTCCTCTCGGGCATTGAGCGCTGCCAGGCCGATCATGTCGAAGAGCGTAAGTTCCTCCGGACCGCTCAGTGCCGGGATGGCGTAATATCCCACGCGGCTCTGGACGTTCAGCTCCGGGCGCCGGAGTTTGACTTCGATTTTGCGGAAGCGCCCGTCGTACACGCCGGCAGTGGGAGTGTATACGGCTTCATAGTGGGTGTCGATGTCCTCCTGCACGCGCTGGAAGGGCTTGCGGAGATCTTCGGTCTCGGCAATCAGAAAGCCGCCGGTGCCTTCCGCCAGCGCGCGCAGATTGGATTGCATGTCGCCGTTCACCGCCATTGCCAGGTATTGGTCCTGGCGGGACTTCTCAGCGGCCACGAGGGCATTTCCCCGCGTGGCTGTCCCCGAGATTTGGGTCTGAGTCGCGCTCAGAGCGGCGACCTGGCTCAGTTGTGCCTTCTGCGCCACGACATTCGAGTTCTCCGCCATCCCATGGACATCCACCGCATAGATGCTGATTTGACCGCGATTGGCGCGATCCAGCAGACGCTGGAACAGGTCGGGCTCGCCCGTGGTCGCGAGGCCAGTGCTCAGCAGGAGCACCGACTTCCGGCCAGGCAACGGTCCAAGTTCGTCCAGCATGGCGTTCATTTGATCCCACATCTGCATACCGGTGATCTGGCCAAATGCCCGCCGCTGATCGGCCATAAGCGCGCGGTAGGCATCTGAGCCCTGGCCGGTTCCGACATCGGCTCCGGTGATCGCGCCGGGGTTGATGGCGCCTCCGCTAATCGAGAGGGTCGCCTCGCCTCTGGCACTCACCGTGACGACGGCCTGGTACGGCGTCGCATTCAGGACGGCTTCGGAGGCCCGCATGAAATTCGGCATGGGACCGCCGAGTGAGTTCGTAGCGAGTTTCGTCAGCACCTGGCGATTCGTGGCGAACTCGTGCAGCACACTCAGACGCGTTCCCAGGCTGAACAGCGCCACGCCGGTGCCCGGCTGCATTTCCCGGTCGAGAAACTGCTGGGCGGCGTCCAGGGCGTACTTTATGGTGAGCCCATCGAGGTTGTGAAAGACAATGCAGATGTAGTTCACGGCCGGCAGCGGGTTGGCGATCTTGGGATCCCCCGCGGCAACCGCCTTCTGCCGCTTCTGTCCGCCTTCCGCGGCCGGTTGCTGAACGTCGCGGCCGGCCACCAGCCGGAAGGCCTTGACTGGCTGAAGAACGCCGTCTTCATAGATCTCGACGTCCTCCGGCTTCAGATTCCTGACCTGGCGGCCGCGGCTGTCCCGAACGATGAGGTCGAGATTCACCTCCTGCACGGAGGTGCGGAAGGTGAGGCCGGGTTCCTGAGAGCGGTCTTGCGCACCCGCCCTGGCGCCGGACAGCAGCAGCGATCCGAACACCACGAGGGAAACGGAATTGGTTCGCACGGCAGTTTTCATTTTCTGCTCCTTGCTGAATCGACTGACGGGTGGACTTCCCATCCGGTTGCCGGAAACTCATTTTATTACTTTCAGGCCTGAATAGAGTCTACTCTCGCATGTACACCACCCGAGGGATTGTACCTAAACCACCCTAGTGTGTCTACCCCTCTGTACCAGTACAGAAGACCCTGTTCAGCCGGGGCTTTAGGGCCTACACTCACGGTGGATGATACTGCGATGGGGGATTTGTCTCGCGATTCTAGCGGCGCCGCCAATGGGCGCATCCACCCTCGACGTATCGGCCGAAGCCAGCATCGTGATGCACACCGGGGATACGCTGATTTTCCAATTGATGACGTGGAACTTCGGGGTGAACGCCGCCCGGCAAAACCTGCCGTTGTATCCGACGGATGTGAACTTCGAGTTGGTGTCGGCTCCGATGAGTGGGGCGGCAGGGTTCGCCGCCACCCTGGAATCGGCGGACGGGACAGCGTCGGTGGCTCTTGACAACCTGACTTTCAGCCCGGGCTATTTTCAGAGTAGTCAGTATACAGGCGCCGTTTCGGTGCTGAATGGCCACCTGAATCTGTCCCTGCTGGATTCGGAAGGACTCTTCAGTGGGTCGTCCGTCGTCCTCGCTCTACAGAACGAAGGGCCGGATGTCACGATGGGCTTGACGCCCTACCTGCTGCGGCAGGATCTGTACGCCAACCTGTCGGGAGGACCTCTGAGCGTAGGGGCGATACCCGGATCGGTGGCACTGGAAAGCCAGGATGATTCGGTGAATTCGGCGCGTTTCCACGGAGCGGCGATCCTGGCGGGCGATTCGGAGGCGCCGGAACCCCAGACCGGCGGGCTGCTTTTGGGGGGAGGCGCGCTGTTGTGCGGACTCTCCGCGATACTGGCACGCGTTTCCCGTAGGCGCAGGTAAGGCTACCGCCGCGAGAAATCAACCATTTGCATCCTCTAATCCACTCTGATACCATCTATATGGCAGATCGGAATCCTCCCCTTGAAGTGCCGCAAATCCACAACGGAGTAACATAATCAACTGAATGAGCTTCACCGTATTTCTTGGTAACCTCCCTACCTGGGTCACCGCCGACGACATCAAACAATGGCTGGCCGCTGAAGATCTGGTGGCCGATGGCGTCAAAGTGATCCGCAACCACGAAACGCAGGAATCCAAGGGCTTCGCATTTGTCGAGGCGCCCACCAGCGACGAGATGCAATCGATCATTCGCCGTTTTGACCGCGCCCCCCTGGAAGACCGGTTGTTGCGCGCCAATCCCGCGCAGCCGCCGAAAGGCAAGGATGCCCCTCGTGGCGCGGCGCCGACGGCGCAGCAGCCCGCGGCACCCAATGCCATCCGAACCGAACCACGTCCCGATCGTAAAAAGCGCGGTGGACGAAATCGCGAGCAGTCGCCGCGTTCTGCGTTTGCCACCGAGTTGGCGAAGGTCCTGTAAGCCAGGCCTCGCCTGCCCGGGCGGCGCTAGCCACCCCTGGTCCGCAGTCCACACCTGTGAACGCAAGTCACAACTGACCTTCTTCTATCCCTCCTGTTTTCAATCCGTTGCAATTGGTCTCAGGCGTGCCCCTCGGCACAGCATGAAATACTCCTGGCTGGGCTGTCTTTTGTTGGGCAGCCGACTTCTCGCCGGAACGCAAGATTCCGATCTGAATGTGAATAGGCGCTACACGGTGGATACGGTGATCGTGGCTGGAAAGGGCTGGAAGACCAACGTCGCCGACCAGCAGACGGACAAGTTCAGTTCCGGCCTGCGCCAGGATCTGGCGGCGCTCATCGGGCAGAAGCTGAATCCCGGCATTCTGGACGGCCTCGCGACGCGTCTCAAGAAGGAGCTGTCGGCCACCGAGGTGAACCACCACGTGCTGCGCGGCGACACTCCGGATCATGTTCGCGTGGAATTCGAGGTCAGGCCGCCGCATTACGGCATCGACGCTACCATGACCAAGTTCCTGTACGATTCCAAGCAGGGATGGAGCGCGGTGGGCTCGATGGGGTTCACGGTGCAACAGAACAAGTTCGACTTCGGCTTGGCCAGCGACGGCGACACACTCAATGAGCGGTTTGCCGGCATCTCCGCGCGCTACGAAAACAAGCACCTGGGAAGCGATCGCGTGGGCCTGCGATTCCAGTTCGAGAGCTTTCACGACCAGTGGAACCAGAGCACCCTCGACGCCCTGGCGGCGTACCCCGGCCAGACTTCCGATGCCTACCGCACCCGGCAGAATTTCGAGCCGGCCGTTACCATCAGCCTGGCCAAGCCCCTGACGCTCGAGATCGGTGTCGGCTTCCAACGCTTTCAGAACCAGTCTCCGGCCAGTCGTACCGAGGGCGCCAACGCCCTGATTTCCACTCTGCGCTATCATCGGCGATTGCCGGATTCCGAATATCAGCAGGACGTGTATGCGGACTATACCCTGCGTGCGGCCGCCAAACTCCTGGACAGCGACTTCGTATATACCTCGCACCTGGCCGGACTGCACTACCGCGTCGCGCACGGCAAGCACCAATTGATGGAGCAGGTTGTGGCCGGGACCATCAGTGGGCGGGCGCCCCTGGCGGATCGCTTCGTGGCGGGCAACACCTACTACCTGCGCGGCTGGAACAAGTACGAAATCGACCCGATCGGAGGAAACCGCCTGCTCCACAACACCGTCGAGTATCGGTATGGACCCTTCCAGGCGTTTTACGATGCGGGTGCGGTCTGGGATAGCGGGCAGCCGGCCACGCCGCGGCACTCGGTTGGCGTGGGCTTTAAGGAGTCGATTTTTTCGCTCGCCGTAGCCTTTCCGATGAGGTCCGGACACATCGAACCGATCGTGATGGTAGGCATGATTTATTGATGACAACCCGCTCGCGGGAGACAAGGATCAGCCGCAGGAGCTGGCTTCTGGCCGGCCTGACGGTTCCTCTGTTCTCCGCGCGCGCGGCCGATTCGATGCAGGTGACCTACGACGGCGACAACTTGCACGTCGCCGCCCCCACCCTGCACTTCCTCACCGGAAAGCCGCTGGATCGCCTGAAATACGGCGACGTCGTGGCCTACGTGGCGCAACTGGAACTGCTCAACGAGTCGCGCACGGCGGTGGTTCGGCCGCAGAAGGGACGCTTCGTGGTGAGCTATGCTCTTTGGGAGGAGAAGTTTTCCGTGACCCAATTAGTGAGCACCCCGGGCGGACCGCCGGGAGGCGCCGTGCGCACGGCGGAAGGGCTTTCGGCCGCCGCCGCCGAGACCTGGTGTTTCGCCAACCTGGCGCTCAGCACCTTGGGTCTCTCGCCCACTCTGTACTACTGGTTGCGCCTGGAACTGCGTACCGGCACGGAGCGCGACTTTGCCGACGAGAACAAGATCGGGATCAGCATTCACGATCTGATCGACTTGCTGGGCCGCAAGAATACCGAAGTCACGCATTGGGGACCGCTGGAGACACGCGTGCGTCTGGCCGATCTGCCCCGTTTGGCAGGCCGCGGGTCGCGAAACGGGTGAACCGCCTTCGCAACAGGCTGATCCTGATCTTTCTGGCGGCCACGCTGGCGCCCCTCGCCGCCACCATATGGATTACCACCTCGCTATTGGAGGAGAGCATCGACACTTCGTCCACCGCCCGGCTGGACACGCTCTCCAAATCGCTCAAAGTCACCGCCCGCGAGCTGTACGACCGGGCCAGCGAAGATCTGAAGCGCCAGGCGCGGGCCGGCGCGATCCAACCGCACAAATACGAACCGCTGGATCGCGCGTCGTGGCCGGAAGCCATCAAGATCTTCTCCGGCGGACTGGAGGGCGAGCGTGTGGTGCGCGCCGGCCAGGACGGCAACCGCCTCGACTACCTGGTGCGCCACGGCAACGAGATCTGGTCGTACTCGGAAAGCCTGGGCGATGTGGCCATGGACCGGCTGACGCGCGAGATCCGCGACGCGCGCCGCGCCGTGGAAGAGGCCGACGCGCGCGACTTGCGCCGCGGCATCAAGCGCACCTACGTGCTATTGGCGGCGGCCATCTGGCTGGTGTCGCTAGGCATGCTGGTTTTCCTGGCGCACCGCATCAGCCGGCCCATCCAGGAGTTGACCACCGGGCTGGGCAAACTCGCCTCGGGCGACCTCAACGCGCGCGTCCCCCCGCGGCGCGATGACGAAATCGGCCGCGCCATCGGCGCCTTCAACAACATGGCGGCCCGGCTGCAGGAAAGCACCGAGCGGCTGGTCTACCTGCGCCAACTGGCAAGCTGGCAGACCTTGGCGCGCAAGATGGCGCACGAGGTGAAGAACTCGCTCACCCCCATACGGCTGACCGTGGAAGAAATGCTGGTGCGTTACGACGATGCCGACCGCGGCTTCATGCAGCAGGCCACGCAGATCGTGGTGGACGAAATCGAGACCCTGGAGCGGCGCATCCGCGCCTTCTCGCAATTCGCCACCGAGCCCGCGGTCGCGCCCGGTCCGGTAGACGTCAACGGGCTTTTGCAGGAGCGCATTGCGTTCCTCAAGACGGCGCATCCCGAGGTGGCCTACGATTGCCGCCTGGCGGAGTGCGCGCCGCCCGTGGTGGCGGACCAAGACCTGCTGAAGGGCATACTGACCAATCTGCTGGAGAACGCCGCCGAAGCGGCGGGCGAAGGCGGCCGCATCCTCGGCGTGACCGCGGCCGACGGCGGACGCGTCTCTATCGAGGTCCACGATTCCGGACCGGGGTTGAGCGAACAGGCGCGCTCCAGCCTGTTCCAACCCACCATCTCCTTCAAGAAACGGGGAATGGGGCTGGGGCTTTCCATCGCGCGCAAGAGCGCATTGCTGAATGGCGGAGACATTATTGTGGTGAAAGGAGAACTGGGCGGCGCAGGCTTCCGCGTGCTGCTGCCCGTGGCTACCCATGGCATCCAAACGCATCCTGATCGTGGATGACGAAGAGAATATCGGACGCTCGTTGCGCATGATTCTGGAGCGCGAGGGCTACCAGGTGAACGTCTGCCGCAGTGTGGCCGAGTTCACCAAACATCCCGACGCCGGGCGCGCCGACGCCTACCTGCTGGACATGAAACTGCCCGACGGCAGCGGGATCGACCTGCTCAAGGCGGTCAAACAGAACGGGGCAACCGCGCCCGCCATCATGATCTCCGGCCACGGCACGATTGCCGACGCCGTGGAGGCCACCCGCGCCGGCGCCTTCGACTTCTTAGAGAAGCCCCTCAGCCGCGACCGCGTGCTGCTGGCCGTGAAACACGCCATGGAAGCCTCCACCCTGCGGCAAGAGAACGAGCGGCTGCGCGAGCTGGTGGGCACGTCGCCCAAAATGATCGGCGGCTCGCCGGCCTGGCAGCGCGCCGTGGAACAGGCGTCGATGGCGGCGCGCAGCGATGCCCGCGTGCTGTTGATCGGCGAATCGGGCACCGGGAAAGAGCTGCTGGCGGCGCACATCCACAATGCCAGCCCGTTCGCCGCCGGCCCGTTCGTCAAGGTGAACTGCGCGGCCATTCCCACCGAATTGCTGGAGACGGAACTCTTCGGGCACGAGAAGGGCTCCTTCACCGGCGCCACGGCGCTCCGGCGCGGCAAGTTCGAGCTGGCCGACGGCGGCACCATCTTTCTGGATGAAGTCGGCGACCTGCACGGCGCGTCGCAGGCCAAACTGCTGCGCGTCTTGCAGGAGGGCGAGTTCCACCGCGTGGGCGGGGAGGCGATCATCCACGTGACCGTGCGCGTGGTCTCGGCGACCAATCGCGATCTGGCCGCCATGGTCACGGCGGAGAAATTCCGCGAGGATCTCTTCTACCGGCTCAGCGTGGTGCCCATCCGCGTGCCCGCGCTGCGCGAACGGCCGCACGATATTCGCCTGTTGGCGGAGTACTTCCTGGAAGATTTCTGCACCCGCAACAATTTCAAGCGCAAGGTGCTGGACGAAGGCGTGTTCCCGCTGCTGGAGACCTACGGCTGGCCGGGCAACGCGCGCGAGCTGCGCAACGTGATCGAGCGCATGGCGATTCTGACCCAGGCCGAGCGCCTGACGCGCGATTCCATCCCGGTGGAAGTGCGCGTGCAGCGCGAGGCAGGTCCGAAATCCACCATCCAGGAAGCGCGTGAGTCGGCGGAGCGGGAGCACATTCTGCGCGCGCTCGATGAATCCAGTTGGAACGTGTCGGGCGCGGCGCGCGCGCTCGGCATGGAGCGCACCAATCTGCACAAAAGGATTCGCGCGCTGGGGCTGACGCGGGGGAAGTAGGAATGCTGGCCAGCCTCGAATGAGGCCCGTCCGCGGGCGTTGACAGGCGAAAGCGCCTGTCCCACCAAAGCAAGCATGTGACCTGCGCCCTGGTGGGGCAGGCGCTTTCGCCTGCCAACCAGTTCCGTTAAAGAGCGCCCGAGTCCCGTTAAACTGGGGCATGATCGCCTTGCAAGTTGCCTCCTGGCGCACCGCCATCATCGGCCGCTGGACGGCCCGCATCGCCGGAACGTTGCTGTTCCTGCTCTTTCTGGCCTTCTTCTTCGGCGAAGGCCCCCCGGATCTCTCTCGCCTCAGCGCCACCGAGCGCCTTCAGTTCCTGGGAATAGCCGCCCTGTTCCTGGGTCTGCCCCTCGCCTGGAAATGGGAGGGACTGGGCGGGCTGATCGGCGTCGCGGGCTTCGTCTTCCTGGTGGCCGTCCACGTCAGCCACCTGCGCATGTGGGCTTTCTACGTTCCCGCCATCGTCGGCGCCGTGCATGTCGCGTGTTGGGGGAGGCTGCGAAGCGGCGCACCCGCCGGTCTCGCCCCCTGGCGCCTGCCCCGCTCAGTTGTCCTCTCATTCGTGGGCGCCCTGGCCGTATTTCTCCTGCTCTGCGCCAACGAGATATTCGGACAGCCGCCCTTGATGACGCCCGCGCTTCACCCGGGTGGCGACCTGCTGGGCGCCTGGCACGGCATCCCGATCCGTGTGCTGGCCGAGCCCGTCACAAACCGCATCTCCGTCGAGTTCATCGTCCACCCCGATGGCTCGGTCACCGGTAACATCGGCGCGGCTGCGCTGGTTGACGGGCGCATCGCTCGCGGCCGCAGTTGGTTCGGAGAACTGCTCCACATCAACGTCCCATACATCGTTACCGGCAGGTTCTCCAGCGTGGTTCGGGTGTCGGAGCATGTCTGGGGCGACCGGTTTACCCTGCCTCTCGAGCCCCGCGGCGGAATCCTCGCCGGTTCGCTGTTCATGCACAACCAACCCATGCGCCTGGTGCTGACAAGGGAATAAGGCCCGCATTTCTCACAGACATCTGCCGGCTACATCGTGGCGCAGGCACTCCTGCCTGCCGCGTCCCCACTCCTGGGGACGCTCCTGGTTCGACACGGCACGAGTGCCTGCGCCGTTACTTCACCCGCACCGTCACCCGCTCCTGGTCCCGATCGCCCGCCGCCCCAACCGCCGAAATCGTATACGTCGTCGATTTCACCGGCCGATCCGAGGCGCAATCCTTCGCCGCGCTCCCGGCTCGAAACCTAATCGGATCGATGGTGACGGCTCGCGCATTGTCCGCCTGGTAGCATAGAATCACCAGTTCCCCCGCCTTCACCTCCACCGCGTTGACGTTGACATTCACCAGGCGCGCCCGCGCCGGCCCCACCTGCACTTCCAACTCGCGCGTCACCGTCTTGCCGTCCGCGCCCTGCGCCGTCAGCTTGTACGTCGTATCCGCCGCGGGCGATACCTCCACGCAGCGCGCCACGGCCGCCGATAACTCATGCCGCGGCGGCTCCAGCCACACCGCCGTCGCGTTCTCCACGCCGTAGCACACCAGCGTCGTCTCGCCCCGCGCCACCTGCGCCGATGTCGTATAGAGTTGCGTAATCCGCGGGCTTGCGGGCGGCGTCCGAGGAACCATCGCGCGCTTTTCCGGGCTCGAACACCCCATCAGGACCGCACCGGCCGCCGCCAGCGCGATCCACAGGTGCCAGCTCATTTACCGGACCACCGGCGTCGGGTCCACCTGACTCCCCAGCCCCGCGTAGGAATCCTTCACCTTGATCACTTTATCGCCGCTGAAGGTCACGAACGTGATCTTACCCGGCGGCGTGCCGTACACCCAGTCCTCCACTTCGAGCCCATCGTTCGTCTCGCGCGACTTGTGCTGCGGTTGGCCCAGCGTCATCCGCACCTGTTCGTGGTCCATCCCCACCAATACCCGCTTCTCCTTGATCGCCTTCAGGGTTTCCGGCGGCAGGCTCTCCGAATAGAGCTGCGTCACGGTGTGCTTTTCGAAATCCAGCACCGGCGCCAGCATCTTTTTGATCTCCGACGCCTTGATCGGCTCCAGCGGCTTGTGAAACAGAATCGCGATCGACGTGCCGCCCGGCGCATTCGAATCGCTATTCGTCGATACCGGGGCCGTCGCCCCGCCCATCCCGATCTGCACGCCTTGATACCATTTGCGCCCACCCTTGTACCCGCCGTTGATCTGCAGCACCAGCTTATCGTCGTCGATATCCACCTTGGTGATCTGCACCAGGTCGCCGGTGCGCGCCGCCGGGCCGCTCTCCCGCGCGATCTGGGTCCACTGCTGCTTGTCGTACCCGCCGGTGGCGTCGAACTCCAGCGGCTTGTGGGAGCGCGGCAACAGCGCCTTGACCGTGGCGTATTCCGCGGTCAGCCCGCGCGTCAGTTCCACACGGTCTTCCCAGGTGAGTTTGTTTCCCGCCGGCAACAGCCCCGGCGCGAACGTCAGGATGGCGATGACGGCGTAGCCTCGCATGCTTCACTCCCAGCGGGCGGGTCTGTGAGCGGGGAGGCCTGCCGGCGAATCGGAGCCTTGCGGAGATAGACGAACAGCGCGATCAGCACCACGGAAGTCAGTATGCTCGCTTCCGGGCCATACTCCCCGCCACTCCACAAACTGCCGGCGGTCCACGACATCACGTAGCCCGTCACCTTCATCTTAAGCCCGCTCAGGGTCGCCCCGAACAGCTCCAATGTAAAGTTCCACCCGAAATGCAGCCCGATCGGCAGCCACAAATCTCGGCTCCGCAAATAGGCGTAGCCGAACAGGATCCCGAACCCCGCCGTATTCGCCGTGCTGAACCAGTTCGCCCCGGGGTTGGAGCCGTGCAGCAGCGCGAAGGCGACCCCCACCGGAATCACGGTCGCCCATGGCCCCACCGCCGTCAGCAGTTCCTGAAACCCGTAACCGCGAAAAAATACCTCCTCGCCGATCGCTCCCGCCGCCAGCAGAATGCTCACGAAGATGATGCTGCCCACCGTGGGCTGGTCCGCCGGCGTGGGCGTCAGGTGCGCCGTCCCCGCCAGCAGCGGCGGAACCAGCACCAGCGCCACCGAGCCGGCGCCCCCGGCCAACCCCAGCACCAGGTTCTCCGCCGAAATCCGATTCACCCACAGGCCGATGTCCACCACGTGCCGGTCTTCATAAATGCGCAGCGCCAGCCAGTTGGCGAAGACCGCCGAGAGCAGCGTCGCCCCCGTCAACCCAGTCAAGTACCCGCCCAGCCACACCAACATCGGGCTGAACAACCACGCGGTCGCGTAGAACAGCGCCACGTACACCGTCAGATGGATGCCCAACTTCAGCGGATCTTTGCCCCAGGCCATCCCCTCAATATAGCGAACCCAGCCGCCACTCCACATCGGAATGGAATTCCCCGCAGAGACGCAGAGACGCAGAGACAAGCGCGGAGAAGACCACGGAATAGTTCCCAGTGGCGAAGCCGTTCCTCCGCTATCATTCTTCCGTTCCCCAATGTGTTCTCCGCGCTTATCTCAGCGTCTCTGCGTCTCCGCGGGGAGACTCATCTCCGAACCTCCCATCTCCCTGTTGACTTTCTACAGAACCCGTCCTACACTCCTGTTGATGGCCAACAGAGCGGAAATTCCCTATGGCACCCTCGACCTGATGGTGCTCAAGACCCTCGACACCCTCGGCCCCCAGCACGGTTACGGCATCGCCCGCCGCATCGAGCAGGCCGCCGAAAGCTCCCTCGAACTCAACCAGGGCACCATTTATCCCGCCCTCCTCCGCCTCGAACAGAAAGGCTGGATCGCGAGCCACTGGGGCGCTAGCGAGAACAACCGCAAGGCCCGCTTCTACTCCATCACCCGCGCCGGCCGCAAACAGCTCGCCGCCGAAACCAAGAGCTGGTCCCGCACCGTCGCCATGATGGCCCGCCTGCTGGAGAGCGAACCGTGACCGCCCTGCGCGTTTTCCTGGCGCGCCTGCTGGGCAGGGGCCGTACCGCCGCCGAGCTCGACAGCGAGATCGCCGCCCACCTCTCGCTCCTCGCCGCCGATTACGAACGCCGCGGCCTCTCCCCCACCGACGCCCTCGCCGCCGCCCGCCGCGACTTCGGCCCCATCGCCCAGCTCCACGAGACCTATCGCGAACAACGCCGCCTTCCCTTCCTCGACACCCTCACCCAGGACCTCGCCTACGCGCTCCGCCAACTCCGCCGCAATCCCGCCTTCGCCGCCGCCGCCGTCCT
>Ga0182021_10001967_pt1 | contig 23903 bp, 15 predicted proteins | sample 612E3MmetaG_FD_120493 | JGI IMG/M metagenome (GOLD analysis project Ga0182021, IMG submission 120493) | Permafrost microbial communities from Stordalen Mire, Sweden - 612E3M metaG (Illumina Assembly) | ecosystem: Environmental > Terrestrial > Soil > Wetlands > Permafrost | place: Sweden... | reverse complement strand
GCCTGGACACGTTTCGAACTTTTGCCGCCTTATACGCCGCCGCTCGAACCGGCTGAAGGCGCTTTCGTTCAACGCTTTCAGTTGCACTTGCCCCGCGGTATCCAACGTGGGCACCCAAACTGGACACGTCTCGAACTCGCCAAGGGAGCCCAAGGTAACTTTCGGATGGCGTAATCCGCCCGGAATCGGTAAACGCTTGGCGACCTGTCGCTACTTGTGGTGTCTGCACGGTCTCGTGTTACCATTCCCGTGATTGCCTAAATGATCTATGAATAGCATCCGACAAAGCCACGAAGATCCCCCGGCGGTCGCGAGGCTCGGCTGGCGCTACCACCACCTCGGGATCCCGCACTCCTCTCCCCGTCACGGGGAGAGGCACCTGCAGCAGCTCGGCGTTCATGTGTGCGGCTTTGAGACGAGTCCTTACGGAATCGAGTGGATGCGTTTCGACCAGCATTGTCGTGTGCCGGAGATCGTGAAAACAGTTCCGCACCTGGCTTTTGCCGTCGACAATCTGGACGCGGCGCTCGAAGGGAAGCAGATCCTTATTGCGCCGAACTCTCCGTCGCGCGGGGTGCGGGTCGCGTTCATCCTGGATGAAGGCGCACCCATAGAGCTCCTGGAATTCGACGCGCCTGACGTGCCTGACATAAGGACTTCGTCACCGGACTGCTGAACAACGGCGAACCGTAAAGCCTCCGGAGCGTCTCATCGCATCGTGTCGGTCACTTGATTCGTGCCGCGCCGACAAGAGGAAAGCCTCCGCGCTGCGGTCCCCTATCTCCTTCCTGACGGCGTAGCGTTTACCTTGGCTACTGGGCGGATCGTCGCCGACCCGGAAGTTGGGCCGGATTAGTCCTGTCAAGTCGGCCAGCGCCAGGCCTTGGAGGCTTCACGGGGTTCACAACCAATGCCGGATGTTGCTTGTAAGCGAAGTAGCGCTCTGCCCTCTGGATGCTGATGAGCCCTAGCTCGAATCCTTCGAGAAGTGCTTTCGAAGCTTGGCGATTTCCTCACTGGATGGAGGCCAGTTCGTGTCGCATGTATTACAGTGGAATACCAGCGTATCGGACTCCAGCGATGCTTCGAATTCCTTTTGGCTGAATGTAACTGTCTGGTTGTGGTTGTTTGGACACACAGTATCGAACTCTAGGCGGTCGTTCATGGGCCCTCCTGCAACCTGCGAAATTCGTTGATTGTTGCGTTGCCCCTGCGATGCGCTGCCGGGCACCAAACGAATGTCCTGCGGCTGTGGTAATCTGCCGTAGCGCTTGCTCAAGCAGTGCTGTCAATCCTTGATGGTAGCGCAAGCCCCAGTCTCAAGCTTTGCTGCCTCGGCCGGATCGTCGCCAAACCGGAAACTGCTTGCTGGGTCGATTCCGGATCATCGGTCAGACGAGCCTGTTGCAGTCGCCGTGGGGGCCAATCCAGAACCAGACGATGGGCTCGCCGTCAATCTGGCCGAGAGCACGGTAGGCGAGGCCGATTCGCACGGAGTAGACGTCGTTCTCCTCATCGACCCTCTTGAAGTTCAGCCCAGGGTGGGAAGGTTCTGCCGGAACAACTGGTAAGCTCTCCGGGCCTGTCGTCGCACCCGATCCGGGAGACTGCCATACGCGTCGCGAAAACGTCGCGGCGTGAACGACTTCATCCGATCAGTTCGTCCAGTGGGCGCGTCTCGCCCCGCCGGTGTTCCTCGAGAGCCTCGCGGGCCAGGGATCGCAGCAGCACCGGTCTTTCGCGGAAGCTGCGCGCCCACGTTTCCTCATCGTCCAGAGTCTCCATGATCTGGGATGCGATGGCGTCCTGTTCCTCTCGCGAGAGGGACTCAACCCGTCGAAGCGCTCTCTCAAGCAGACCAGTCATGCCTATACAATAGCGCAAGGCACTCGCTGGCGATCATCCGGGCCGGGGCGGCGGACGGGGGTGATCGCGGTGGAGCAGGGGCTTGGGGCGGTATTTGGGGTTGGGAGTATCGGATGACCTACGAACTTACAGGTTTGGTGGAAGGCGACAGGGCGGCCGTGGTAGCGATCTTCAACTACTTCGTGCAGCACAGCTTCGCGGCGTATCCGGAACAACCGGTGGGTGACGAGTTCTTCGACCGGGTTCTCAAGCTCAGCGAAGGCTATCCCGCGGTCAGCGCCAAGACCGATGCCGGAGAGGTAGTCGGCTTCGGGTTCCTGCGCGCGTTTCACCCCGCCGGGACGTTTCGCCGGACGGCGGAGGTCGCTTACTTCCTGCTGCCGGAGCACACCGGCCGGGGTCTCGGCCTCAGGATGCTATCGCATTTCATCGAACAGGCGCGAGCCATCGGCATCGACAACTTGCTGGCGAGCGTCTCATCACTGAACGAACAGAGCCTCCGCTTCCACGACAAGGCTGGATTTGAACGCTGTGGCACGTTTCGCGCCGTGGGCCGCAAGTCGGGCCGCGATTTCGACGTGGTCTATTTCCAGAAGCGGTTCTGAGCGCCGAGCGGAGATCGTATTCATGTCGATTGGGCTCACTTCGGCTCGGATGGGGGGCCCAGCAGCTCTCGGACCTTGGCTGCCAGCTCATCCATACTATACGGCTTGTGCAGGAACGACAGGCCGTGGTCGAGTACGCCACGGTGGGCGATCACATCCGCCGGGTAACCGGAGGTAAAGAGCACCTTCACATCGGGGCGCGGAACCTTCAGCCGTTCCGATAACTCCTTGCCGTTCATTCCCGGCAGCACGACATCCGTCAACAATAAGTGAATCTCGCCCGGATGCCGCCCGGCAACCGCAATCGCCTCCTCGCCGCCGGGCGCTTCGATGACGCGATAGCCTTGGCGTTGCAACGCCGCGTTGGTGAACGCTCGGACAGCGGCTTGATCTTCCACCAGGAGAATCGTCTCGCTGCCCTTTTCGGTCGAGGCGCCGGCCTTCTTCGGCTCCGGCAGCGGCGGCCCATCCATGCGAGGGAGATATACCTGGAAAGATGTCCCAACCCCCACTTCGCTCCGCACGTCGATCCAACCACCGCTCTGCCGGACGATGCCGTAGACCGTGGACAACCCCAGCCCGGTCCCTTTGCCGAATCCCTTGGTCGTGAAAAACGGCTCGAAGATTTGCTGACGGGTCGTCTCGTCCATACCGTGCCCGGTGTCCGTCACGGTCATCAGAACGTAGCGGCCCGGAACGGAGTCCTGCCGAGTGCTTACGTCGTCCTTGCCGAGATCGACGTTGGCCGTCTCAATGCCGAGCTTTCCGCCGTCCGGCATGGCATCGCGAGCGTTCACCGCGAGATTCATGAGGACCTGATGAATCTGATCGGGGTCCGCCATCACCTGTTCCAGGGCATCGTCGAGTCGCGCCGTCAGCGCAATGTCCTCGCCGATCAGGCGTTGCAGCATAGGCATCGCGTCCTGGATCGTCTCATTCAGGTTCAACAGTCTCGGCTCGATGACCTGTTTGCGGCTGAACGCCAGCAACTGCTTGGTGAGACTGGCCGCGCGCTCCCCGGCATTGCCAATGGCTTCCGCAAACTTGCGCAGCGGATCGGAAGCGTGCAAGCGGTTGAGGAGGAAGCCGCTGTACCCGTTGATGACCGTGAGCAGGTTGTTAAAATCGTGCGCCACGCCGCCGGCCAGTCTCCCCACACTCTCCAGTTTCTGAGCCTGGCGCAATTCTCCTTCGAGCTTCGCCTTTTCAGCTTCAGCCGCCTCGCGTTCGGAAATATCCCGAACGGACGACAGAAGCGCCGGCGTTCCTTCGATGTCGAATATGTGAGCGTTGACCTCCACGGGAATTCGCTTCCCGTTCTTGGCCATGTAGATGGTCTCAAAAAGACCCTGGCCTTCGGCGAGAAGGCGCTCCCCGATGGCTTTGATCCTGTCTCTCATTTCGGGCGCCGCCAAATCATGCGGTCCCATCTGAAGCAGTTCGTCTCTGGAGTAGCCGAGATAGCGGCACGCCTGGTCGTTTGCCTGAATAAACCTTCCAGGCGACCCGTCTTCCCGGAGCGTGCTCACGAAGACGGCGTCCGAAACGCCGTTGAAGATGCGGCGGTAGTGGCGCTCCGCATTGGCGAGAGATTCGTTGGCCTGCTTAGCCGCCTCCTCGGCGCGCTTGCGTTCCTGCACTTCGATGCGCAGAGCGGCGGTGCGTTCCTCGACTCGTTCCCGCAGCCATTTCTCCCGCGCGCGCAGGCCGCGCACCCGCCAGCGGTACACCGACGCGGCGACCCCGGCGACCGCCAGGCCGCACAACAGATAGAACCAGGCGGTCTGGTAAAACCGGGGCGACAACTCGAAGCGAAACGACGCCCCCTCCAGGTTCCAGACGCCGTCGTTGTTGCAGGCCACCACCCGAAACCGGTACGGGCCGGGCGGCAGGTTGGTGAAGTACGCCACGCGCCGCGTGCCCGCGTCCACCCACTCGTCGTCGAACCCTTCCAGCAGGTAGCGAAAGCGAACACGCTCCGGGGAAATCAGGCTCAGCGCGGTGTAGTGAATCTCCAGGTTGCTTCCCGCCACGATCCGGCCGCCTTCGGCGACTTCATGGTTGTCCGCCGTCACCCGCTCGACGAACACGGGAGGCGGCCGGCGGTTGGTGCTGATTTTCGCGGGATCCACGCTCACGATCCCGCCGAAGCTGGGAAACCACAGTGTTCCGTCGGGCATCTTCGAGGCCCCCGGCGAGTAGCCGATCTGGAACTCGCTGGTTCCGTGGATGCCGTCGGCCGCGTCGAACACGCTCACCGGGAGAGTCCGCGCGCGGCCCTCGGCGACCGCCTCGCAATCCTGTTTGGACACGCGCCATATCCCCTTGCGGGTGGTGATCCAAAACGTATGGAAGTTGTCCTCGATAATCTGGGACATACCCGCGTCCGGCAGTCCGTGGGTCCTGTCGAAGGTGGTCACCCTACCGTTGGAGATGCGGTCGAGTCCCGTGGAAGTCACAGCCCACAGAACGCGGTCCGAATCCTCCAACATGCCCACGGGCGTTCCCACTATCCCCCGATCGGGGCCCAGCACGGGCAGGAACCGTCCATCGCGGAACTCCTGAATGCCTTTGTGGGTGCCCAGCCAGAAACCGCCGCCGGCGTGTTCCGCGATGGCGGTCGGTATGGCGTCCGCCATGCCTTCGTCCAGCCCGACCACGGTCTTCCGCCCGTCCCGGAGGCGCACCAGTTGGGCGGACGTTCCCACCCAGATCGTGCCATCGGATTGCTCGAAGACGATACGGATGCCCCCTTCCAGCTTCCAGGTCCGCCGCGCCGCCGGATCGGTGAAGTCCGCGTTGCGGAAGGAATACAGAATCCCATCTTCGGATCCGGCCCACAGATCGCCGTTGCGCGCGCGCAGCACGGGGCAGACGATGTCGCTGCGGAAGCCGTCCCTGGTGGTGTAGTGGAGCACGCGCCCTTGCGGCGTGATTTGGACCGCGCCGTTTCCCGTTCCCAGCCAGACATTGCCCCAGTTGTCCCGAAAGATGGTGCGAACGATGTCGGTGGGCAGGTCCTCGCGGGTAGACCGCTCGGTGAAGGGATCGTCCTTCAGCCGGCTCAGCCCGCCTCCAGCCGTGCCCATCCACAAGCTCCCTTCCCGATCCTCGTAGAGGCAGCGGATCACCTTGTTGGAGAGACCCGCGGGGCCCGGGGCCGAGACGAACTTGCCGCCGGCGAAGCGGTTGAGCCCGCCGCCCTCGGTGCCGATCCACAGGTTGGCGTCGCGGTCCCGCGCGAGCGCGATCACGGCGTTGGAAGTGAGACCGTCGCGCGTGGTGTAGGTGTGGAACACTCCGTGGCGCAGAACGCTCAAGCCGCCCGGCCGCGTGCCGATCCAAAGCTCCCCGTCGGGTCCCCCAGCCAGCCCCCAGACGGCGTCGTTACCGAGGCCGTCCCGGGCCGTATAGGTGGTGAGGGACCCATTCTCGAGCTTCTTCAGGCCGCTATTGGTTCCGAACCAGAGTGTGCCCGCGGGGTATTCGAGCCCACAATGCACAGTCAGTTGGCCCCGTCCCCGAAAGACCGTGGAGACTTTTCCATGATCGTACCTGGCTAGCCCGTTATCCGCGCCGATCCACAGGACCCCGCGGGAATCGGGCATGAGGACGCGCACGCTATCGCTAGGCAGTTCGGAAACGGCGGCCATCCGGGTGAACTTGCCGTTTTCGAACCGCACCACTCCGGCGCCGTTGGTTCCGATCCACAGGCCGCCGCCGGGGTCCGCGGTCACGGTAGTGATTTCGCCCAGGCCCAAGGCCGGTGTGTTGGCGGAGTTGAACACCGTGAAACTGACGCCATCGAACCGCGCCAGGCCGCCCATGGTACCGATCCACAGATACCCGTCGGTAGTCTGGGTGATGCCGCGAATGGAGTCCTGGGGCAGGCCGTTGGCGGTGGTCCATACTCCACGCCCGTATTGGGTGATCGCCAGCCTGGGGTCGAGCCCCCAGGCGGCGGTCGCGGCGAAGAGCGCCACGAGAAGCCACAGGCAGAGGGTTCGCCCGGTTGGCCTCAGTTCGTCGAATTCGGTCATGTCATCCGCCGATCGCGACACCGCTACCGTTTGAGGGTACCACCTCGAAGGCTCCTTCATTGCCGTCGGCTGGGTTCAGTTTCCAAGATGGTAGAATCGACCATGTCCCACTCGCTGCCCAGCCCTTGGCCGCAAGATGCCGCACTCATCGTGATCGACCTGCAAAAGGCCATCGATCACCCGAGCTGGGGCCAGCGAAACAACCCCGAGGCGGAAAGCCACGTGGCCGCGCTGCTCCACGCCTGGCGCGCTTCGCGGCGGCCCATTTATCACGTTCGTCACGATTCCACGGAGCCGGCGTCGCACTATCGTCCCGGCCAGCCTGGGCACGAATTCAAGCCTGAAGCGCAACCGCTGCCCGGTGAAACCGTCGTCGCCAAGCGGACCAATAGCGCCTTCATTGGCACCGGCCTCGAAGCCCGGCTGCGCGCGGCGCGCCAGACGGTGCTCGTCATCGTCGGGGTGATCACGAATAATTGCGTGGAAGCCACGGTCCGCATGGCGGGAAACCTGGGGTTCGACACCTTCCTGGTCGAGGACGGTTGCTTCACCTTCGCGCGCCAGGACTGGACCGGCAAGCTCCGCTCCGCCGCGGAAGTCCACGCCATGAGCCTGGCCAATCTGGACGGCGAATATTGCACCGTGACCCAGACCGCGGATGTGCTTCGCGCGCTGGATCCGAGCCGCTAGGGGGAACCGCGACAGAGTGCCAATTCAGATAGGATGGAGGCTGGCATGCGGAACTATCTGGACTTGACTGGCAAAGTCGCTTTGATTACGGGAGCTTCGTCGGGCATCGGCGCGGCCACCGCGGCGGTATTCGCCGATCTGGGAGCCAAGGTGGCCATCGGCTACTTCCACAACCGGAACGGCGCCGAAGAGGTGCTGGCGAGCATCGCGCGCGGGGGTGGAAGGGCCATCGCCATTGGGGCCGATGTGTGCCAGGAAGGTGAGATTCACCGGCTGGTGAAGAGCGCCGTCGACGAGTTGGGGCCTATCGATATTCTCGTGAACAACGCGGGGTCGCTGGTGGAGCGCATGAAGATCCATGAGGTTACCGGCGCGAAGTGGGACGGCATCCTGAACCTCAACCTGAAAAGCGCGGTGCTCTGCTCGCAAGCCGTGGCGGCGTCCATGATCGAGCGTCGCGCGGGCGCCATCGTCAACGTGGTCTCCATCGCCGGGCGCAACGGCGGCGGGCCCGGCGCGGGAGCCTACTCGGCTGCCAAAGCCGGCCTGATCGCATTCACCAAATCGTTGGCCAAGGAACTCGGGCCGCACGGCGTACGCGTGAACGCGGTCTCCCCGGGCACCATCGACACGCCCTTTCATGAGGTCTTTTCGACGCCCGAGATGCTGCGCAATACCGTGGCCACCATTTCGCTCGGCTGCCTGGGAATGCCGGCGGAGTGCGCCACGGCGATTGCCTTCCTGGCCTCCGGGGCCGCCAGTTTCGTGGCGGGCGAAACCATTGAAGTGAATGGCGGGCAGTTGATGTTGTGAGGGGGCTATGGGAGCGCCGCAACAGCCGGTGCCGCCTGCCCGGCACTTTGCGCCAGCGCGACGCGACCGTGTCCGGCTGTGTCCCAGTGCAGTGCGGCCGAAGTTTTTCCTGTTTTGTGGGGCGGGCAATCCTGCCCGCAGCCGCCTTCAGGCGGCCTTTTCGCGTCGTGCGCGAGTGTCTTCGCAGCCGGAGTCGCCGGCTGAAAGCCGGCTGCAGCCACGATTGGCTGCCCCACGCCGCAGACCACTAGCTCGCGCCCGGCGCGCAGAGAGATAGCTGCTAGCCGAACGCAGCTTCCGCCACTATAATCAAACCATGTTGAAGAACAGTTTCGGCGCGGCTGCCAAGCTGCGCGTAGGTAACTCGGAGTATGGGTGCTTTCGTCTCGCTCGCCTCGAAGAAACGGGAGTAGGTCGTGTGGCGCGCCTCCCGTTCTCCACCAAGATTCTTCTGGAGAACCTGCTGCGGCACGAGGACGGCCGCCGGGTTTCCGCCGATGACGTGGCCCTGGTGGCGCGCGGAGAGGGCGCCAATTCCAAGGAAATCAGCTTCATGCCGGCGCGCGTGCTGCTCCAGGACTTCACCGGCGTCCCATGTGTCGTAGACCTGGCCGCCATGCGCGACGCTCTGGCCGCCATGGGCGCCGATCCCCGCCGCGCCAACCCGCTGCTGCCGGCCGATCTGGTGATCGATCACTCCGTCCAGGTGGACCATTTCGGCTCCGCGGATGCTTTCGATCTGAACGCGCTCCTCGAATTCCAGCGCAATCGCGAGCGCTACATCCTGCTGCGCTGGGGACAAACCGCCTTCCGCAATTTCCGCGTGGTGCCGCCCGACACGGGCATTGTCCACCAGATCAACCTGGAGTACCTGGCCCCGGTCGTATTCCGCTCGGAGTCGGGCGAGGCCTACCCGGATTCGGTGGTGGGCACGGATTCCCACACCACCATGATTAACGGCTTGGGCGTGCTCGGCTGGGGTGTGGGCGGCATTGAAGCCGAGGCCTGCATGTTGGGACAGCCCGTTTCCATGCTGCTGCCGCCCGTGGTCGGCTTCAAGCTCCACGGCAAGCTGAAGGAAGGCTGCACGGCTACCGACCTGGTGCTGACCATCGTTCAGATTCTGCGCAAGAAGGGCGTGGTCGGAAAGTTCGTCGAGTTCCATGGCGCCGGTCTCGGCGCCCTGAGCCTGGCCGACCGCGCCACGGTGGCCAACATGGCGCCCGAATACGGTGCCACCATGGGCTTTTTCCCGGTGGACCAGGAGACGCTGGCCTACCTCAAATTCACCAACCGCGATCCCCACCTGGTGGCGCTGGTGGAAGCCTACACCAAGGAGCAGGGCCTCTTCCGCACCGACGCCACTCCGGACCCGGTCTACTCCGACACCCTGGAGCTGGACCTGGCGAGCGTCGTGCCGTCGATGGCCGGGCCCAAGCGCCCGCAGGATCGCGTGGAGCTGCCGGACGTGAAAAAGAACTTCCACGCCGCGTTCCCCAACCAGCCAGCGTCCGCGGCCGGCACGCTGGGCAACGGCGCGGTGGCGATCGCCGCTATCACGAGCTGCACCAACACCTCCAACCCCTCGGTGATGCTGGCCGCCGGCCTGCTCGCTAAGAAAGCCGTCGAGCGTGGCTTGCAGGCGAAGCCGTGGGTCAAGACCAGCCTGGCGCCCGGGTCGAAGGTGGTGGCCGACTACTATCGCGAGTCCGGCCTGATGCCGTATCTCGAACAACTCAACTTCCACCTGGTGGGGTTCGGCTGCGCCACTTGCATCGGCAACAGCGGCCCGCTCATCGAAGCCGTGGCCCAGGCGGTGCAAAAAGAAAACCTGGTGGTGGCGGGCGTGCTCAGCGGCAATCGCAACTTCGAAGGCCGCATCAATCCGCTGGTCAAGGCCAACTACCTGGCCTCTCCTCCGTTGGTGGTGGCCTACGCGCTGGCGGGGACCGTGGATATCGACCTGACCACCGACCCGCTGGGTCGCGATCCCAGCGGCCAGCCAGTCTACCTGCGCGACATCTGGCCCTCCAATGAAGAGGTGCGGAACGCCGTGCGCACCGCCGTAACCCCTGCCATGTTCGAGCACGAATACGCCCACGTTTTCGATGGCGACCTCAACTGGCGGAGCATGCCCGTGCCCACCGGCGGCATCTACCACTGGGACGAGCGCTCCACCTACATCAAGAAGCCGCCCTACTTCGACCACATGGCGGACCCCAACCAGCCGCTGGCGGATTTCCACGGCCTGCGCGTGCTGGCGCTGTTGGGCGATTCCGTCACCACCGATCACATTTCCCCGGCCGGCTCGATTCCCAGGGACGGTCCGGCGGGCCGCTACCTGATCGCGCAGGGCGTGGAGCCCAAGGACTTCAACTCCTTCGGCTCACGCCGCGGCAACCATGAGGTGATGGTGCGCGGCACCCTGGCCAACATCCGGCTGCGCAACCAGCTTGCGCCAGGCACCGAAGGCGGCTGGACCCGGCACCAGCCGGACGGTGAGCAGATGTTCATCTACGACGCCTCCATCGAGTACCAGCGGGAGGGCGTGCCGCTCCTGATCCTGGCGGGCAAGGAGTACGGCTCCGGTTCTTCGCGCGACTGGGCGGCCAAGGGCGTGGCGCTGCTGGGCGTGCGCGCGGTGATCGCCGAGAGCTTCGAGCGCATCCACCGCACCAACCTGGTGGGGATGGGCGTGCTGCCGTTGCAGTTCAAATCGGGCGAAAGCGCCGCGGGGCTGGGGCTGACTGGCCAAGAGACGTTCCACATTGAAGGTGTGGCCGCGGCGCTCAATGGCGGAGGCCGCAAGGCCGCGGTCCGCGCCGTGGCCGGTGACGGCTCCGAGAAGCGGTTCACCGTGGACGTTCGGGTGGACACCCCGCAGGAAGTGGAATACTACCGCAACGGCGGAATTCTGCCGTATGTATTGCGGCAGTTGGCGGCGGGGGTGTAACGCGGTTGTGGGGCAGGATGGCATCCTGCGCGGCGGTTGGCTACCGCCGCCGTTCGGTGACCCAGGCAGGCAGGCCGAGTGCCACTCGGCCGCCGGATGCCATCCGGCCCCACAAGGTGCGCGCGGGACGGCACTCCAGTTATAATCTGGACTGATGAAAGCTTTAGTTGTGTTACTCCTTTCCGGGACTGCGATGCTTGCCCAAGCTCCGCCTCCGGCGCCTGCTGCGGCGCCCACCGGGAACCTGATGAATCCCGCGACCCTGAAGGCTCAGGCTCCGGATTTGTTTCGGGTGAAATTCACTACCACCAAGGGCGACTTCGTGGTCGAGGTGCATCGTGCCTGGGCTCCCCTGGGAGCGGACCGCTTCTACAACCTCGTCGTCAACAAGTTCTTCGACGACGCGGCCTTCTTCCGCTATGTACCAAACTTCATCGTGCAGTTTGGCCTTCCGGCCAGTCCGGCCATCGGCAAAGTTTGGCAGAGCGCCAATATTAAGGACGATCCGGTGAAGCATGGCAACACCCGCGGAACGCTGGTCTTCGCCACGGCCGGTCCCAACACGCGGACCACCCAGTTCTTCATCAACTTCGCCGACAACACGCCTCTGGACGCCCAGGGTTTCGCGGCGTTTGGACAGGTGGTCTCGGGGATGAACATCGCTGAAGGCCTCTATAGCGGTTATGGGGAGAAGCCGGACCAGGGTCAGATCACCGCTCAGGGTAAAGCCTATCTCGACAAGAGTTTCCCCAAGCTGGACACCATCAAGTCCACCACCATCGTGGAGATGCCCGAAGGTAAGAAAAAGAAATAAGGACGAATGATCGGCCGCCCCTAGCGAACAGCGACGGTTATACTCGCCTGGCTAGGGGCGCTCCCGACGGGGATCTCGACGTTCACCTGCATCAACCCCGCTACTTGGCCGACAGCGCCGCCTGAAGTTGGCGGTAGGCGGTCTCTTCGTAGTTGGTCTTCAACCGCTCGTGGGGCTGCGTCCTGGGATCGCCGGGACGCGGGCCTTCCCGCTTCAGCGATCGCCCCAGCATGACGGTGGCTTCGGCATCGCTCGGGTTGCGCGCCACCGTCGCGCGGAAGCTTTCGACAGCCGCCTCGTATTGCCCCGATTGCCACAGCACGCAGCCCAGGTTGAAGTGGTAATCGGGATCGGCGCTGTCGCCTTCCAGCGCTTTCCGGAAGCTGGCGCCGGCGGCGGCGGCATCGTTGCGCTGGGCCTGCGCGGCGCCCAGGTCGTTATACACCTCGTTCAATGGCACCGACGCCGCCACCACCTGAAAGGCCTGCTCGGCGCCCTTGAAATCACCGCCATTGTAGCGGCACAGGCCGAGAAAGAACTGGGCTTCCAGATAGTGCGGGTCGGAGCGGCTGACGCGTCCCAACCATCCTGCCGCAATCCCGTATTCCTTCTGTTCCCAATAGATCTTTCCCAGTTGAAAGCAGGGCTGCGTGTAGTGCGCGTCCAGGCGCGCGGCCTGCGTAAAGAAACGATGCCGCTGCTGGGGAGTGGCCGCCAGCAGGCCGCGCACGTAACTTTCCATGGCGTCCAGGCGCACCGGCGGCCGGGCTTTGAGAAACTCGTCTTCCGGAGGCGCGGTTTTGGGGCGCATTTGATCCAGCGCCTGCCAGCCCAGCCGGACCTCCATGGCGGCCAGGTCGTCGAGCGCGCCCAGCTCGCTGAACGCGGGGCCCTGACGCGTGCGCTGCAAGTCGAGAATCCGCGCGGTAATGCGCAACGAGCTTTTCGACGGCTCTTTGCCGGCCTCGGCGGGAGGCAGTTCGATGTAGCCGTACACCACCGTCGAAGCGTCCAGCGACTCCCCGATTTTGATGATGGAGGCGTGCGTGATCTCCGCCCCGGGACGCAGCGACAGCCGGCGGTAGGCCTCCAGCCGGTCCTCGCGGTCCAGCACCAGCAGGCCCTCGGAAGCCAGCGAATCGCGCACGGTTTCCGCGACGCTTTCGCCGATCCAATCCAGGTTCGCGGAGTTGGAGTGGTTGAAGAAGGGAAGCACCACAACCGTTTCCGCGCGGAGAGCGCCGCCCAGAAGCGCCGCCAAAAGCAGGAGCCGCCACATGCGATTCCAGTCTAGCAGCGGGGGCCGGGGGTCGGGGGCCGGGGGCCGGGGAGCGGAAGGAGTTCTTTTCCCTGGCCCCCGACTCCTGGCCCCCGGCCCCCGCTTAGAAACGCCGCCACGCGGGCCAGCGCCGCGGCGCAAATCTCCGGCTCGTCGCCGAACCCTTTCAACCACTCCAGGCCGGGCTCCCGCCGGAACCACGTGATCTGCCGCTTGGCGTAGTTCCGGGTATTGCGCCGCGCGTAGAAGAGCGCCTCGCGCGGATTCAGCTCTCCCTGGATCGACTGCAGCGCCTGCTTGTATCCGTGGGATTCGAACGGTTTGCATTCCGGCGCGAAGCCCAGGGACAAGATGTGGCGCACTTCCTCGACGAGCCCGCCCTCGAACATCTGGCCACAACGCGCGTCCAGCCGTTCGTAGAGCGCGTCGCGCTCGGGAAGCAGGCCGAGTTTGAGCGTGCGGTAGCCGCGCAGCGCGCTACGGCCCTGGTTGAACAACTCGCTCACGGGCCGCCGCGTCAGCAGGGTGACTTCCATGGCGCGGGTTACCTTGGGCACGTCGTTGGGATGAATCTTGCGCGCGGCCTCGCCATCGAACCGCGCCAGCAGGCGGTGCAGCGAGCCGGGCCGTCGCAGTTCCCTGGCGGCCAGCCGGTCGCGCAGCCCCTGATCGCGCGTGGGGCCTTCGAACAGGCCGTCCAGAAGAGCGCGCAGGTAAAAGCCGGTGCCTCCGGCGACGATGGGCAGGCTGCCGCGCGCCGAAATGGCGGCGATGGCCTCCCGAGCCAGCCGCGCGTATTCACCGGCCGTGAAGATCTCGTCGGGATCTACGATGTCGATCAGGTGGTGCGGAATGCCGCACCGCTCCTCCAGCGGCAGCTTGGCGGTTCCGATATCGAAGTGCCGGTAGACCTGCAGCGAGTCGCAGTTGACCACTTCGCCGTGGAACGCTGCGGCAATGGCCAGCGCCAGACCGCTTTTTCCGGAGCCTGTGGGACCGGCCACTGCAACCAGCGGACGCTCCGGCGCATCAGAAACTACGAGGGCATCTGTCTCGTTATACAATGATGGAGTCATCTTCGACGAGGGCAGGGGCCGCCAAACCGGTCGAAAGAAAGTAAACACTGCATGATTCGTTCAGCCAAAGCGATTCTCCTGGTTGTTTCGATTGGTGGCTTGTGCTTCGCTCAGGCGCCAGCCCAAGCCACCAATGCGCCGGACAACACCAAAGCTGGAGCATACTACAACTTTGCCATGGGCCGGCTGTACGCGGAGCTGGCGGGGGCTTATGCCAACCGCAACGACTACGTGGCCAAGGCCATCCAACACTACCAGGACGCTTTGAAGCTGGATCCTTCGGCCGGGATCGCCTTCGAAGAGTTGACCGACCTCTACATCCAGACCAACCGTTTGCGCGACGCCGTCACCCAGGCCGAGGATCTGCTGAAGCAGAACCCCGACAACCTCGATGCGCGCCGCATGCTGGGCCGCATCTACACCCGCATGGCCGGCGACACCCAGGCCGGCAAGGTGAATGAGGATTACTTGAAGCTGGCCATCGAACAGTACCAGAAGGTCACGGCCAAAGATGCCAAGGATGTCGAGAGCTGGGTTGTTCTGGGGCGGCTCTATCGTTTTGCGAACAACTCGGTGGAGGCCGAAAAGGCGTACAACGAGGCCATCAAGGCAGACCCCGGTAGCGAAGACGCCCTCACCGGCCTGGCGCTGCTGTACTCCGACCTGGGGGACACGCGGCGCGCCATCGAGAAATTGAAGGCCGTCACCGATAAGAGCCCCAGCGAGCGGACGCTGGCCCTGCTAGCCCGGGCGTACCGCGAGCTTCGCGATTACAAGGCCGCCGCCGACGCGCTCCAACGCGCCGTGGCGCTGTCGCCCGACGATACCCGGCTGGTAGCCGAACTGGCGGATAACCTGTTTCTGAGCAATCGGCTGGATGAAGCCCTCCTGCTCTACCAACAGCTTGCGGCCGGCGATCCGCGCAATCCCGTGTTGCCCCTGCGCATCAGCGAAATCTACCGCGTCAAACGCGATTTTGCGAAGGCGCACGAGTCGCTGGACAAGGCCAAATCGCTCGACCCGGAAAGCCTGGATGTCCGCATCGACGAGATCAACCTGCTGGAAGGCGAGGGCAAAGCCAACCAAGCCATCGCGTCGCTGAAAGGGCTGCTGGACGAGACCGCGCGTAAGACCTACTCGGCCGCCGATGCCGCCAACCGCGCCACCCTGCTCGACCGGCTCGGCGTCTTCTACCGCGGCGCGGGTCAGTACGCGCAGGCCGTCGAGGCTTTCCGGCAGATCGCCCCCCTCGAGGCGCAAAGCGCGCCGCGTGCGGCCGTGCAGATTGTCGAGACCTACCGGCTGGCGAAAGACCTGGAAAACGCGCGGAAAGAAGCCGATGCGGCGCTCAAGAAGTATCCCCAGGAGCGCATGGTGCAGTTGACGCACGCGTCGCTGCTGGCCGACCTGGGCAAGATCGACGAGGCCGCCACCGAAGTCCGCGGCCTCATTAAGAATCCCCAGGACCGCGACACTCAGCTTGAGTTGGCGCAGATCTACGAGAAGGGCAAGCGTTGGGCCGACATGGCCCCACTCCTCGACCAGGCCGAGAAACTCTCCCTGTCGGACGACGACAAAGCCGGCGTTCACTTCACTCGGGGCGCCATGTACGAGCGCATGAAGAAATTCGACGCCGCCGAAGCGGAGTTCCGCAAAGTGCTGGAATTGGACCCCGACAACGCCGGCGCCATGAACTACCTGGGCTACATGCTGGCGGACCGCTCCGTCCGGTTGGACGAGGCGTATCAACTCATTAAAAAGGCCCTCGATCTGGACCCGCAGAATGGCGCCTACCTCGATAGCCTCGGCTGGCTGTACTACCGCCAGGGGAAACTCACCGAGGCCGAAGGGATGCTGGTGCAGGCGCTCGACCGCATTGGGCAGGATCCCACGGTGCGCGACCACCTGGGCGACGTGTACTTCAGGCTGGGCAAGACCAAGGACGCCATTACGCAGTGGCAGGCGTCTCTGAAGGAGTTCCAAGCCGGCTCGCAGTCCGACAGCGACCCGGAGGAAATCGCCAGTGTCGGCAAGAAGCTCGAAAACGCTCGGGTTCGGCTGGCCAAAGAGACCAAGTAGCGCCAGTAGCGCCGGGACCAGGGGGGCACCCCTTTGCCAGCGGTGTTTCCCTAAATCGCCCCGGAATGTCGGCGGTAAGGCCCGCAATGGATTTTTCGGCCTTTCCTAAAACAACGTTACAAAAACTGTAAACATTTGAAAATTAAATAGTTACTAGTGTTTTGACGCAGTTGAATCCTATCGTTTTGCGCGTTTCTGTGGGATACTCAGTTTAGAATGGATTTTCAAATCAGCTAATGTCCCTGTTGGACGACGCAGTCGCTAGGTATAACAAACTGTTGGAGAGCGGCCCCTTCCGCGACCTCGCGTGGGTGGAGGCGCTGTACGAGCGCATGGAGAGCGGCCGGCTTTCGGCGGGCGGACGGCTGGTCTGCCCTTTCCTGCGGCCGAACTTCATTTCACGGCGCCAGTACGACTCGTTGGTGAAGAGCGGCGAGGCGCTGATCTGCGCCATCGACCGCATGGAACAGATGGTCTTGAGCAACCCGGTGCTGCTGGCGCGCCTGGAGTTGCTGCCCGCCGAGAAGATGCTGGCGGCCATCGATCCCGGTTACCAGGCCCTAGAGGTGGCTGCGCGGCTGGATACCCACCTGGCCAACGGCCACCTGCATTTCGTTCAATACAATGCGGATTCCCCCACCGGCGCGGGTTACGCGGACGCCTTGGCCGAATTGTTCTACGATGCCGCCCCGATGAAGGAGTTCCGCAAGAGGTATACGCTCACGCGCACCGGCAGCCGGCGGCACCTCTTGCAGGCGCTGCTGAAATCCTACAAACAATTCGGCGGCACGAAGAAGCCCAATATCGCCATCGTGGAGTTTCGGCCGGCTTACCATTCCGGCCAGAGCGAGTACGAGTTGTTCCGCGATCTCTTCCGCGAAGATGGCTACGCCGTCGAGATCGTCTCGCCCGAGCAGCTTGAGTACCGCAACGGCGTGCTGCGCAAAGGGCCTTTCGAAATCGACCTGGTGTACCGCCGTCTGGGTGTTCAGGAGTTTCTAGTCCGCTTCGACTTGACGCATCCGCTGGTGCAAGCCTACCGCGACCGCGCGGTCTGCGTGGTCAACAGCTTCCGCTCGGAGCTGGCGCACAAGAAGGCCATGTTCGGGCTGCTGACGGACGAGGCCCTGACGGCCAAGTTTCCGGCGGCTGAGCGCAAGGCCATCCGCGACCACGTGCCATGGACGCGTCTGGTGTCCGCCTCCAAGACCACCTACGAAGACCGCGCCATCGACCTGCCCGAGTTCATCGCCAAAAATCGCGAGCGGCTGGCGCTCAAGCCCAACGACGACTACAGCGACCTGCACGCCTACTACGGCTGGGAGATGGGCGACGCCGAATGGGAGCGTGCTCTCAAGCAGGCCATGCGCGCGCCCTACGTGGCGCAGGAGCGCGTGGACCAGGTGCGTTCCGTGTTCCCGCTCATGAGTTTCGGCCAACTCGAGTTCCGCGAGATGCAAGTGGATGTGCACCCCCACGCCTACCTGGGCAAAGTGCAGGGTTGTTCGAGCTGGCTCTCGACGCGCAAGGCGGGCTTCTCGTCGGCCGCGGGTGTGGTGCCGACCTTCATCCTCGATCCGAAAAGCTGACGCACCGCTCCATTTCTTTTCCACAAGGCCGCCGGCGCCACATCCGCCCTGCTGTACAATTGTCATTCAAAGTTTTCAGGTTGGGTTCTCCCTATGAGCACAGAGCCTTCCGCGGAAGTCGAACGCCTCCGGGCGCGAATCGCCGAGCTGGAGCTGGCCCACGAGACCACCGCCCCGGTTCGTCAGCGGCAGCAGCTCGCGGAATCCATCGAGGCGCTGCGTGAGAGCGAAGCCGTTCTACGCAGCCTCTTCGACAGCCCCGAGGTGATGCGGGGCATAGTCGAAATCGTCGACGGCGTCATCGTCCACGTTTCCTGCAACCAGACCGCGGCCAGGATGTACGGACTGGACCCAGCGTTGGTCCCGGGGAAAGCTGCAATCGAATTGGGCGCCTCGAACGAGGTGGCGCAAAAGTGGGTCGGGCTCTACGAAGAAAGCCGGCGCACCGGCAAGCCGGTCTCCATGGAGTACCCCCGCCGCGATGCGGAGGGCCGGGATCGCTGGCTGATGGCCACGGCCAGCTACCTGCGACAGGGAAGCTCCGGGAACCCGCGACACGCCTACACCATCCTCGATCTCACCGATCGCAAACGTGCCGAGGAGGCGCTGAACAAGCAGCGCCAGTTGCTCGAGGTGACCCTCCAAAGCATCGGCGACGCCGTGTTGGCCACCGATGCCGGCGGCGGAATTACCTTCCTCAACCCCGTGGCAGCCCGGCTGACCGGCTGGACCCGGCGGCAGGCGCTCGGCCAACCGGCCCGAAACGTGTTGCGCACCATCGACGAACAAACGCGCGCCAGCGCCGAGGACATGGTTGCGCGCGTCCTCCGGGAAGGGCGCGTCCTGGCCATGGCCAATCACACGGTTCTGGTGGCGCGCGACGGCCGCGAGATTCCCATCGAGGACAGTGCCGCGCCCATTCGCGACAGCGCGGGCAACGTGCTCGGTGTGGTGCTGGTGTTCCACGATGTCACCGAGAAACGCCGCGCCCACCGGGAATTGCAGAACGTCATCGACAGCATCAGCGATGGCATGCTGGTGCTGGACCGCAACTGGCGCTTCACCTACTTCAGCGAACCAGGCGCCCGCATGATCGGCATGCGCCGGGAAGATCTCATCGGCGGTTGTATCTGGGAGATCTTCCCCCATGCCCAGGGCACGGCGTTTTACGAAGAGTATCGCCGCGCCGTGGAAACCGGCCAGCCGGTCACGTTCGAGGAGTATTACCCGGAGCCTATCGACAAGTGGTTCGAATGCCACTGCTATCCTTCCGAAACGGGCCTCTCGGTGTACTTTCACGACATCACCGGACGCCGCCGGGCGGAAGACGCGCTGCGCGAAAGCGAAGAGCAGTTTCGCACCTTGGCCAACGCCATCCCGCAGTTGTGCTGGATGGCGAATGCGGACGGCTGGATCTTCTGGTACAACCGGCGCTGGTACGAGTACACCGGAACCACGCCGGAGCAGATGGAGGGATGGGGCTGGCAATCGGTGCACGATCCCGAATTGCTGCCGCAAATTATCGAGCGCTGGCGGGCTTCCCTCTCGACCGGTGAGCCATTCGACATGGTGTTTCCGCTGCGGGGCGCCGACGGAGTCTTCCGTCCGTTCCTGACGCGCGTCATGCCGGTCCGCGATCGGGAGGGCAAGGTGGTTCGCTGGTTCGGCACCAACACCGATATCGGCGAGCAGCGCAGAATCGAAGAGGCGCTGCGCCAGAGCGAGTCTCGCTTGCGCACGCTGACCGACAACCTGCCGGAGGGCGCCATCTACCGCTACCGCCACGACGCCCAGGGCGAGCCGCACATCGATTTTATTAGCGCCGGTATCGAACGGCTGACGGGCGTGCCGGCGGCCGAGTACATGGCCGATCACGACACCATGTACCGCAATATTCTGCCCGAAGACCATGGTCGCCTGGACGCCGCCATCGCGTCGTCGCGCGAGCGCCTGGAGCAGTTCGAAGTGGAGGTCCGCCACCCCCACCGCGCGACCGGAGAAATCCGCTGGTCGCTGCTGCGCTCTACGCCCACCCGCAATCCGGATGGCTCGATTGTCTGGGATGGCATCGAACTCGATATCACCGAGCGCCGGCGCGCCGAGACCAGGCTGGCGGAGCGCACCATTCAGCTCGAACGCCTCGCCGCCGATCTCGAGGAGCGCAACCTTGCAGTCGAGCGCGCCAATCGCATGAAAACCGATTTTCTGGCCCGCAGCAGCCACGAGCTGCGCACTCCTCTGAACGCCATCGTGGGCTACTCCGAACTCCTCGGCGAGCAGTCCGCCGGACCCCTGCCTCCCCCCTACCCCCGGTTTGTGGCCAACATCCAGGAGGGCGCCCGCCATCTCCTCGCCATGGTCAACGATCTCCTGGATATCTCCCGAATCGAGGCCGGGCACATCGATCTGAACCGCGAAACCTTCAGCCCCGCCGGCGTTCTGGAAGAAGTTCTCTCCGTGGTTGCGCCGCTAGCGGCCATCAAACATATCGCGATCGAAAACGCGATCCCCGCCGGCATGTCGATTCGCGCCGACCGGACGCGCTTCAAGCAGGTGCTCTTCAACCTGGTGAGCAACGCCGTCAAGTTCACTCCCGAGAACGGCCGCGTGTGGATTGCCGATGCCAGCCGCCAGGATGCCGCGGGTTTCTGCGTGGGCGATACCGGCATCGGCATTCCCGCCTCGGAGTTGGAGTCGGTCTTCGACGAGTTTCACCAGGTAGGCGGCCCCCCCAACGTCGCCAGAGAGGGAACCGGCCTCGGATTAGCCATCACCCGCCGCCTGGTGGAACTGCATGGAGGCACCATCGGCGTGGAAAGCACCGTAGGCCAAGGCAGCCGTTTCACCGTATCGCTGGGCGCCCACAGCCTCGACTCTTCGTCGATGGCCTTCTGAAAGGCGGCGGTATCGAGTGCGGTCCCGTCGCCCCCGGTACCCGGTAGGCCCATCGGCTCCTTCAGTGCGACGCCCGCAGCAGCAACAGCCAAGGTTCGGCCGTGGGCTTCCGGACGACTATGCCCGCCTCGCCTGAGATAGGGGCTTCCAGCGGCCGGGTGGCCCCCGCGCGGGGGTCGAACCACAGACCCGTGTAGGTACTCCGCGAGAGCGTGCGCAGCAGCGCGATGGAGTCGCCGGCCAGCGAGTAGAACAGCACCGACTCGCCCCGATCGTCGGCCAGACACCAGGTTCGCTCCGCATCGGCCGCCGCGCCGTCCCGCGGCAGCATTTTCATGAGGGTCGCGGCGAGATGCTCCCGCACGAAACCGTCGAGCGTGGTCCGGTCCACCGACCGCCCCTGCCCCTGCCCGGCGGAAGGATTGCGCATCAGCGCCTGCGCCCCGCCGGCCATGAGGATGGGGATGGGCCCGGCGCCGCCATGCCACGCCACGATGGCCTTGTCCGGATACCGGTCGCGATACTCGCGAACCTGGCGATAGACCTGGAATGGCGTGGTATCCGGGGGAGTGTCGCCGGAGCTTCCGAAATCCTGCGCGATGGCTTCGCGGAAAGCCAGGTTCTTCCCGCCCGTGGGCGCCCACAACGATCCATCCGGCCGGTATTGCCAGTAGCGCATGTCGATCGCCGCCACCTGGCGCGCGCGCACCGGGTTGGCCAGAATGGCGTCGGTGATGTCTTTGCTGGTGGCCAGCAGGATGCGCACGGTGCGGCCGGTCCGGGTCTCCCATTCGGCCACCGTGTCCTGGAAGAATTCCTGGAACGCGAGCGGCCCGGCGAATTGAAATCCCAGGCAGAAGAACAGGTTCCGCGCGCCGGAGAGTTGGTCCAGTTCGTGCAGAATCAAGGCGCGGTGCAGCGCGCGGCGAACCGGGTGGCTGACGTCATAGACCTGGTTGGCCAGGTGCATGCGATTCCCCGGCTCGACGGGGGGCGGCTCCGGCAACCCGGTATCGTTGATGTTGTTGGCCGGCCGCCAGGGGTAATCGACCCAGTGCGGAGGGATTTCCAGCACGTTGTGGGTGTTGTACATATTGTGATAGAGCACCAGCCCGCTCTCATCGCACAGCCGCCCGAACTCGCGAATGCGCTCGTAATACCAGGGATTGAAGCGCGTCAGGTCGAACCGGCTGAGCCCATCCGCCGCGGTTCCCGTTCCACTGCGGTCCCAGGGCATTTCGTAGAACGGCGCCCACGCATTCCCGTCGGCCCGCGAGAGGGTGGAGTGTTCGTCGCGCCGGCGGTCGTACCACAGCCCGGGAATCGACTGGAAAAATGGGGTGCCCTGCGCCGCCATCAGTGCGGCCAGCGCGGGCAGATCTTCGGTCAGCCCCGGGCCGGTTCTGCCGGGCACGAAGCGCGTCGGAGACACACCCGCGTCGAGCGCCGCGGCGGGGGGAGTCTGGCCTCTCCACCAGCCCGCATTCACCATGCCGCCCCATAGCACTTTTCCATTGGACACGAACCGCCCGTTCACGATTTGAACGGGCGCCCGGGATGTGGCGGGTGCGGCGCCGCGCGGCTTCGATGGGTTTTCCGGGCCGCGAACGCCAGAGAGCGGTTGCCGACCCGGCTTCCCCCCCGTCCGCCTGGCCAACTGCGCCTCGTAGAGCGGCTCGGTCGAGCGGCTCACAAGATTTTCCGCGCCTTCCGGTCCGCTCACCTCGACATTCTTGGCGTCGCAGTTCCAGACCACCGAGTTGGCGGCTGTCCATCCGCCGCCTTGCGACCGTGAGCCGTTCGAGGTGAGCCGGATGCCCGCACCTTCGATGCGCACGCGCTCGTAGAGAACGCCCGACGCCCAGCTTTCAAACGACCCGCTCGGCCCGAGCGCTCCCGTAGCCGTCGAATCCAGAAACACGTTGGGACCGCCCGCCAGCAGCCCGACCGCGAAATCGTTCAGGCCCCGTTCGCTGGAGCACTGGCGAACCAGCACCTGCTGGCCCTCCACCAGAAAACTCTGGCGCCGGTATCCGCCCAGCTCCGAGACGGGCGCCTCGCTGCGGCAGGCCTCGATGGTGACGCGCCGCGCCCGCGGTCCCACGCGAACCGCGGAGCCCACGAAGTGCCGCGCCACCACGCCGCGCACCCACGCGTCTTCCACCCGGTCGAGCGCCACCGCAATCCACGAATGCTGTTCATCGGGCCTGGCGGGCTCATGCTCGCTGACCAGCGTCAGGTTCTCGATGCCTATGCGCGCCACCGGCAAGCCGGATGCGACCCGCGCCACCATGCCGCCGCCGTAGCGGCGTTCGAGCGCGGTGGTGATGGGAGCGTCCAGCGTCACCTGGCGGCGCGCGGCATCGACCGCGGCCAGGGTGCGGTCCCAAACCAGGTTGCGCGACCCCGGAGCCCAGTCCAGTCTCTGGTTGGCGTAGGTGCCGGGAAGCCCAGTCATCCCCAGGGCCGCGATCCACGCCGCCGTGCTGGGACGCGTGATCTCGACACGGTCGCCGGGCCGCAGGCCCGCGACGGTCTCCAGAGTGAGAGCCATTCCGCCGGCAGGCACGGTCTCATCCGTCACGCCCACCGGGGGCCCGGTGGCCGCGTCCGCCACGCCGCCGATTTCGATCAGGGTGCGCCGTCCCTTGCCGGTCGCCGCGATGGTCGCGTTCCCGCTGCCGCGCAGCACCACTCCGCCGCTCCGCATTTCGAGGTGTCCGGCCACGCGATAGCGCCCCGGCCGCAGCAGCACCGCGCCCCGAAATCCGTTCTCGCGCGCGGGCAGCGCCGAGACACGATCGATGGCCTGCTGCAACAGCGCGGTGTCGTCCCCGCCCGTGGGCCGCACCAAGATCGTCGCCGGCACGGTGGGAAGGGAAACCCCTCCGCCGCCGTAGCCCGCGTAAGAGAAATCGATCGCCGGCTGCGCCCCCGCCGCCGCCACGCAAACCAACAGCGCCAGCCAATGAGCCATGGCGACAATTGTAGCGCTGAGCCCAGGGGGACCCTGGGCCGGGCACTCCCGCCGTCGCAACCGCGAAGAGGGTCGAGATGGGTCTCGACCCGGCAGGCAAGAGCGCCCAATGCCACTTAGTTTTCGCGGGACCGAACATCCTGCGTTGATTGTGGGGCAGGATGGTATCCTGCGCGCCGGTTGGCAACCGGCGCTGGGCGCCTGTGTACGGGCGGTTCCGGGCGGGT
>Ga0182021_10001966_pt1 | contig 23907 bp, 17 predicted proteins | sample 612E3MmetaG_FD_120493 | JGI IMG/M metagenome (GOLD analysis project Ga0182021, IMG submission 120493) | Permafrost microbial communities from Stordalen Mire, Sweden - 612E3M metaG (Illumina Assembly) | ecosystem: Environmental > Terrestrial > Soil > Wetlands > Permafrost | place: Sweden... | reverse complement strand
GCCCGACGTGGCGTGGCTGCGCCGGGCGAGCTGGGTGCTCGTGCCGCTGGTGCTGCTGGCCGCCGAGGTGGGCATCGTCCAGCTACTGTTTGGCTTCCGGTTCTACAACGTCCTGTATCACGCTCCCGGCGAGGTCCTGACATCCGCGTTCTCGGCCAAGTTCGGCGGGCTCATCGTCCCGCGAGCGGTGGGGACCTACACGGCTCCAAACGAGTTCGGTCTTGGGCTCGTGATCTACCTCGTGGCGATCTTGTTGCCACTGGCTTTCACTCGTCTCAATTCCGCGACTCGAACTCTTCTGGCAGTCGCCGCGACCCTCGCGTGCCTGGCCCTGGCGCTTACATACTCCCGAAGCGCCTGGCTTGGCGTCGCACTGGCCGTGCCGGTGGTAGCCCTCCTGCTCAGACGTCCAATCGCCCGGTGGGTCGACGCGCACCGCAGGCGCGGCATGGCTCACATGCGAATGATGACCATGTGTTTGGCCGCCATCGTCGTGCTGGTCGGCGGCGTCTTCGTGGTATCCGGAGGATTTCGTTTCCTTGTGACCACGCTGACGGGCCAGGAGGCCAGCGCGGCCGGGCGACCAACTTCGCTCTCGAACGGCATCGAGGCGTTGCTGAGCCATCCGTTGGGAGGTGGGCTCACCTCCGCGGGTCCCAAGGCCAAATCCTTGAACCCGACCGCAGTACTGACTGAGAACTGGTATCTCGTTTACGGGATTCAGCTCGGTTGGCTCGCACTCGCGGCCCTCTGCACCTTCGCAGCAGCGTGTCTGGTCTCGCTCGCGAGACGAGTCAACGCGACCCTGACCTCGATCGACGCAGTAACGGAGCGGGTGGCGTTCCAGGTTGGCGCCATAGGCGCTCTGTTGGCCGCCCTCGGCGGCGCTCTATTCATTCCCGCGCTGTTGGACCTGCCGGCATCTCTGACCGTCTGGACGTTTGTAGCGGTAGCGCTGGTGCCTGCAACCGTCGAACCTGTAGATGCACCCACTCGACTCGATACGGCCGAGGCTCAGCCTCCTGCTGCCCCGGCAACCTAATGCACGACCGAAAAGGAGCCAAACGATGAACGACCTGCCTCGTGGGGCGCGCTGGTCTCTGATTGCAGCGATCGTGCTCGGGCTGCTGCTGGCGGGCCTGGGCGCCGGCGCGGTCATCGGGAGTCAGGCTTCCTCCTCGACAACCGGGCCGTCCAAGGTCCGGGCGGCGACCGGCTCCAACGCTCTGGAGGTCCACCAGACAGGGAGCGGCACGGGAATTCAAGCCGACGCGATCGGTGGCAGCGCCGCCATCTTCAGCAGCACGCAATCCGACACCACCAAGTCGATCACTGCGGGCAGTGCCTCGTACGGTGTATACGCAGCGAATGACAGCGACCTGAACGCCGGCGGGGCAGCGGTCCGGGCCCAGGGAAATCAGAACGACGGCGTCGTGGCTACTTCCGACAACGCCCAGGCGGCGGCAGTCCGGGGCCAGAACGGCACCACGAACGGCGTCGCCATCTGGGGTTCGAACCCCGGCACCGGTATCGGCGTCTTCGGTGTCGCAACTGGGTCCCCGGGCGCGCCTGGTCCGATCGTCGGCGTGGCCGGCCAGGCCGGTTCGGCCAACGGCATCGGTATCTTCGGCTTCAACCAGGCCGGCGGGCAGGCCGGCTACTTCTCGGGCGCGGTAACGGTCACGCGCGATCTCGATGTGAGAGGAGCGATCGTCGGGTACACGGCCGTGCCGGCATTCAACGGCAGCTCTCTCACCATGTCCAAGGGTGACGCGGTTTCGATTCTGGGCGTACGCCACGGCCCCAGCGGGTCGTATCTCCTCGTCGTTGGTCCGGCCTCCAGGGGACAGGCTGTGGTCGGCATCGTCGATCGCCAGGTCAAATTCACGACCGTCCCGGTGCCTGGGGCCCAAGCGAACGGCGCCGGCGCGCTGCAGGCGAGCAGCAGCAATGCGACGGTCATGACCCGTGTAAGCGACACCTCCGGCCCGGGCTCCACCTTGCTCGTGGTCACCGGCGGCATCGTCAGCGTGGTCAATGTCAGCGCAGATACCGGACCTGTGATTCTGGGGGCTCTCCTAGTCGCCGGCGATACGCCCGGACAGCTGGTTGCGGCGGGACCGTCGCCGGCCCCCGGAACGGTCGTCGGCTACGCGTTGCAGAGTGTCGTCAGCGGGACCACCCAGATCGCCGTCCTCGTCCAGCCGCGCTGAGTCGGAGCGGGCGTCACGGGCGGTCCTGTATCTTACGATCCATGATTGAGTCGTATCACCTCACTGTCGTCGGCGCCGGCTACGTCGGCCTGGCCACCGCGATCGGGCTCGCGTCGAAGGGCCACACGATCGATCTGATGGAAGTTCGGAGCGATCGCCTCGAGGCCTTGCGCGCGGGCGAACTCCCCATCCATGAGCCAGGAATGGACGCGGCGTTCGCAGATCCGGCGATCCGGGCTCGAGTCCATCCCGTGTCTGGGCTACCGGACGGCCCGTCCGATCTGATCCTGGTCTGCGTAGGCACGCCGATGGGGGAGAACGGGCGGAGCGATCTCCGGCAGCTCCAGAGCGCCCTGGAGGCGGCCCGGCCGCTGGTCCAATCGGGCGTCCCGCTGGTCATTCGCAGCACCTTGCCTGCCGGATCCAACGATCAGATCGTTCGTTGGGCCGGCGGCGATCAGACCCGAATCTTCAGCAACCCGGAGTTCCTGGCTCAGGGCCGGGCGCTGGAAGACTTCCTGGCCCCCAGTCGCGTCGTTATCGGAACCTTCCCCGAGGCTGATCCGGCCGCACTCGCGGTCGTCAAGGCCGTCCTCGGGGGCGGGAGTTGTCCCCTGCTCGTTGTGACGGTGGCCGAGGCCGACCTGATCAAGAACGGCTCCAATGCCTACCTGGCCCTGAAGCTTTCGTACGCCAATGAGCTGGCAGTTCTGTGCGAGGAGCTCGGGGCAGACGTCATGACGGTCATCGAAGGCATCGGGCTGGACCCGCGTCTCGGTCGCAAATACATGCAGCCGGGTTTTGGGTTCGGCGGGAGCTGTCTTCCAAAGGACCTCCGGTCCATCACCAACGTCGGCCGCGACCTTGGCCTGGAGATGCACGTGACATCTGCCGCTTCTGAGGCCAACGAATCTCACCAAAGGCGATTTGCCCGGCGTGTCATCTCGGTTCTCCCACCGGGCTCCAAGCGAGTGGCGATGCTGGGCCTTGCCTTCAAGGCCGGCACAGACGACGTCCGCTCTTCGCCGGCTTTGCGGGTGGCGGAGTTGCTGATCGGCCGTGGCCTCGAGGTCGTTGGCTACGACCCCTTCGCCGCCCACGACGCCGCGTTGGCGCTGCCGGGCCTGAGGCTCGCGGCTACGGCAGAGGAAGCTCTGGCTGGGGCCGGAGTGGCAGTCATCGGGACCGAATCGCCGGAGTTCATCGACCTGGACTGGCGTGCCATCGCCGCGACGATGGCATCGCCGGTCGTTGTCGACGGCCGGCGCGTGCTTGATGGCTCCACCATGAGAGCGCTCGGGTTCCGATATGAGGCGGTTGGGGCGCCGACCTCGGCGTAACTCGGGTTGGGGCAAGCGTCGAGACGCGCCGTCAACGCCCCGTGAGCATCGCGGGGACGGTCTTGAGCACGATCTTGAGATCGAGCCACAGGGACCACGAATCGATGTACTCGAGGTCTTTCTCGACCCATCGGTCGAACTCGGGGCACCGACGAGCGCCTATCTGCCACAGGCCCGTCATCCCGGGCTTCATCGAAAGCCGCCGACGGTGCCAGATGTCGTAGCGCGCGACCTCGCTCGGCAGCGGTGGACGGGGTCCTACGAGGCTCATTTCACCTCGCAGGACGTTCCAGAGCTGGGGCAACTCGTCCAGAGATGCCTTCCGCAGGAACCGGCCCATGCGTGTGACCCTCGGGTCGCTCTCCAGCTTGAAGGCGTGGCCCTGGATCTCATTGCGATCGCTCAAGTCGGCGAGCTGGTCCTCGGCATCGAGGCACATGCTGCGGAACTTGACGAGGGTGAAGGTGCGGCCGTGCAGTCCGACTCGTTCCTGATGGAACAGCACAGGTCCCCTGGAGTCGAGTCTCACCAGGATCGCGAGCAAGGCCATGATCGGTGAGGTCAAGAGCATGACGATCGCGGAGCCGATCAAATCGATGAAACGCTTGGCCATCAGCCCGACGGCACGGTCCGGACCGTTCGCCAGCGAGTAGACGCCTACGCCGTCGATGTTCTCGACGCGACCCAACGACAGGACCCGATCCACAGGGGCCGCGGGGATTCGTACGACCTTGCCTTCCTGCTGGCACAGATGGGCGGCCTGCTCGATCAGGTCCTCCATGGCGAAGGGGAGGCAGATGGCGACTTCGTCCACGATTCGGCTGTGGAGGATGGTCTCGAGGTCTTCGTCTGAGCCGAGCAGTGGCCGGGTCAGGTAGACGCCGTTGTCCGAGGGGCCGGCCTTGAGGTGGCCGATGACCACCAGCCCTAGCTCCGGGTGGCTCTCGACCATGTTGGCGAAAGCCTTCGCCCTGGCGTTGGCCCCGAGGACCAGCATGTAGCGAACGTTGCGGCCATGGTTTCGAAGTTGCACCAGCAACAACCGCATGGCCACTCGCAACGTGAACGCAGCGACGATCAGCAAAGGGAAGACGAACAGAAGGAGAAGCCGGCTGACGTCTGGCAGCTTGAAGAGGAAAAGCGCGCTCAGGGTCATCATCAGCAGCACGACTGCCGCGCCGATGACCTCGCTCAGCTCGCCTTGCATGGTCCAGTGTGATCGGCCGCGGTATAGGCCGCGCATCCAGAGAAGGCCTATCCACGCCCCGATGAACGCGCCAACCGCGAGTCGGGGATCGGGAAGGGATTCGCCCAGTGCATCCGTCCATTCCAGGGCCGGTCCAAACCTGAAGCTGGCCGCGACCACGAGGACCGCCAGCGCGGCCATCGCGTCCGCAGCCATCAGGACAATCTGGAACAGGGCGGCGTGGCGACGGATCATACGCCCCTGCGCTTCCTCCCCTTCCGGCACAAACGGAAAGAGGCCGGACGTGCCCTGCATTGTACTTCCCCCGGTAAGAGGGCGGTGCGGAAGTCCCGGTCAGGCCGTCCAAGAGCGCTTGCGGACCTGCCTGTGTTAGAGTCCGACCACTTTGGAAACCAATAACACCTCGGATTCTCCAGCGTCCAGCGCTAGCCGCGGGCGCAGGTCACCGCCTCTGGCGGCCATACTTTCCTTCCTCTGGCCAGGACTCGGGCAGCTCTACGCCTCTCGGCGCCGGGAAGCGGCGGCCTTCGCGGTACCCGCGTTCGTGGTCCTCCTGATCGTGCTGTATCAGGCCAGGCAGGGGCTCGACGTGCTTGTGGCGCGTTTCATCGACCCCTCATTCGACATAGCCGCACTGCTGATCATTGTGGCTCTCGGGGCCCTCAGGATCGCCTCTGTGGCTCATGCATATGTCACGGTGGATCGCGGCGCGACTAGACCCAGAAGCGTCCGTCGCAACGGGCGAGCAATCCTGGGGGTCGTGATCGCAGTCATCGTGGTCTCGCACGGTCTGGGTGGCGCCGTGGCGTACATGAACTACTCGAACTTCTCCCAGATTTTCACCAACTCCCCGGGCGACATTGTCGGCCAGCAGCCGGACTCATCGGAAACCCCGCCGCCGGATATCTACGCAGGGGGTTCACCGCCGCCCGCGAGCTTCCTGCCGACTGAAACGCCGCAGCCGATTCCCGGAAGGATGACCATCCTGCTAACCGGTGTCGACTCGTACGTGACCCGCAGCGAACACCTCTACGACTCGATCATGGTGGTCAGCCTGGACACGGTGACGAACCAGGTGGCGATGCTGAGCGTGCCACGCGACAGCGCCGCATACCCGCTGTACTTCGGAGGAACGGTCGGGCCAACGACGCGCATAAACGCCCTGGCCACCTACGTGCAGCACGGCTGGATCAAGTCTCCGGATGATGCCTGGACGACGTTCGTCAGAGAGATCGGCTTCCTCGTCGGCGTTCCGATCGACTACACCGCCGTCATGGACCTTGCCAGCTTCATGAAGATGATCGACGTGGTCGGCGGGATCGACATCGTCAACCCCAGCGACATCAACGATCCCTCTTATGACTGGCTCGACCATTCGAATCTGGGGTTCTATCTCACTGCCGGGCCGCACCACCTGAACGGTAGGAACGCTCTCGCCTACGTGCGATCCCGACACGGGGCGAACAACAACGACTACCGCCGGGAGGACAGGCAGCAGCAGGTCATGGTCGCGCTCGAGCACAAGATGGCCAGCCCGGGCATGATCGTCCAGCTGCCCACGCTGATGCAGACGCTCGGATCCGCGGTCAGGACCACCTTCCCGGCCGTCAAGATCGCCGACATGGTCGCGCTCGGAGATCAGATCCCGGCCTCGAACATCAGCCATTACATTCTTGGGCCACCCTACAGCGACACCGGCACCGGGGCGGCGTTGGGCTATTCGACGAGCTGCCTACGGCTCGACAAGATCGCCAAGCTGTCCGTCCAGCTCTTCGGCGACGGCAGCCGGTACTTCGGCAAGACGCAGCCGGATACGTGTCCTTAACATCCAGGCCCGAAGCGGCGCTGATGTTCGCCCCGGCTCCCGCCGCGTCGCAATCCTGAGCTGGAGAAGGCTCGTCGGCCGTGCGGTGGCTCGGACGGAGTGGCCAGGCGCCGGCGGCGTCCACGGCGAAGCCTGCCCCGGAGACCGGACTTCGCCATCCCGACCGGCGGCCCAAATCGGTGCCCGGCACCCTTCGCGACCCGTCGGCGCGCGGCCTCAGGACCTCCAGCTTCGACACGGGACCCGGTCTTGTGTGGGATACTCGACCCAACTCCGCGAGTCACCGCGGAAAGCTACGTCGCGGCCCTTCCGCTCAGATATCCCGGTCTGAGTGGTTCCGGCCCACCAGGACGGTTTGTCGAGGAACATGTTGTTCGACTCCGAGATCGAGCGAAAGGCCGTGAGCCCCGCTCCGTCCAAGCGTGTCTGCGTCATCGGGCTTGGCTTCGCCGGGCTTCCAACCGCGACCGCCATCGCCGCCGCCGGGCACCGAACCACGGGGCTCGACATCGATGCAGCCAAGGTGGCCAGCATCAATGCCGGCCACGCCACCAGTGGCATTCCCGCCGCCGCCATCACGACGCTGATCGATGATGGGTCTCTCATCGCCACAACAGACGCGGCTGCCATCGCGCGCGCCGAGGTAATCCTCATCTCGGTGCCGACGCCGATCGACAGCGAAGGGCGGCCGAACGAGGTCCCCGTCGAGCGGGCCTGCGAGACGGTCCTCGAGCATGTGTCCGATGGGGCCCTGATCGTGATGCAGTGCACGGTTGTTCCTGGGAGCACGCGCCGGCTGCTGGTCGACCCGCTCAACGCCGCCGGGCGCAAGGTGGGCGAGGACATATTCGTCGCCTTCAGCCCTGAGCGGATCAACCCGGGCGACGCGGTCTTCAACGTCAGCAACACGACCAAGCTCGTGGCCGGAGCCACCGATGCCTGTCTCGAGCGCGGTCGCGAGTTCGTCGCCTCGTTCGTTTCGACCGCAATGCCAGTGGCCTCTCTGGAGACGGCTGAGCTGGCCAAGCTCGTCGAGAACACCTTCCGCTTCATCAACATCAGCTTCGTCAACGAACTGGCCGTCCTGTGCGACCGCTTCGGCGTCAACGCCTGGGATGTGATCAGGGCCGCGGAGACCAAGCCGTTCGCGTTCATGGCCCACTTCCCCGGGCCCGGCATAGGCGGCGACTGCATCCCAGTTTCGCCGCGCTACCTCCAGGCCGCCGCAGAGCGCAAAGGCCTTGTTTCCGACGTGATCGCGGCGTCGTTCCGGGCAACCGGGCGAATGGCCGGGCACGTCTCCGATCGGCTGGCGGCGTTGCTCGCCGAACGCGGTCGGGTCATGACCGGGGCCCGGGTGATCGTCGTGGGGCTGGCCTATAAGCCGGACATCGCCGACACGCGCCACTCCCCGGCGGTCGCGGTGATCCGCGAGCTCGAGTCGCGTGGCGCGGAAGTCGTCGTCCACGATCCGCTCGCCACTGGGATCATCGTCAACGGCGTGCTGCGGCCGTCGATGCCGCTCGACAGAGTCTGGCCGGCAGGCGCGGTCGGCGCCGATGCGGCGGTCGTGATCACGCCCCATTCGAGTATCGACTACTCGGCTCTGGCGGGTCGGGTCGGAGTGGTGCTCGACACCCGAAACGCTCTCGGGTGGGTGGGTTCTGACCGGATCGTCTCGCTCTGAGCCGGGCGCGGTGGAGCTGAGTCGCGCAGATGTCGCCCCGGCAGCCATGATGCAGCAATGCTGCGTACAGGTGCCCGGCTCCGGGCCGGCCCGGGCGGACGAAGCGAACCGCTCGACTGCCGGCGTCGCGCTCGAGCGCGACCCGCGGCCGAACGGCGCGTCGGCTGGCTCGATAGCCTGTATCGTCACGGGCTAGCAGAGCGAGGTGTGAAGCTGTGATCTCCGGTCCGCTGGCCGTCGGCGCTATCGCCTTCGCGGTGTCGCTTCTGATGGTCCCGCTGACGAACAAGTTGGCTTTCCGCTTCGGGGCCGTCGTTCATCCCAGGGCCGACCGCTGGTCCCGGCAGGTCGTGCCCATCCTGGGCGGGCTGGCCGTGGCGATTGCAGTCGGGGCCGTGGCCTGGATGGCAATCGACGAAGGCACGACGCTCTATGCCTGGCTGGCGGGTCTCGTCGGCCTCACCGCCATCGGTTTGATGGACGATCTCTGGGACGTGCATCCGCGCTATCGTCTGATTGCCGAGGCGCTGCTGGGCGCCGGTTTCCTGGTCGTCGTCTTCGACGATTTCCCCTTCCTGCCCAGACTCGGAATCGCCCTCGCCGGCGCCATCGCGATCCCGATGATGACAAATGCCACGAACCTGGTCGACAACTCGGACGGGCTGGCGAGCTCACTGTCCGCGGAGACCGCCCTGACCATTGCTCTGACGGCGGTCGTGGCCGGAATGAGGGGCAACGAGGTTGCCCTCGGTCTGGTGGTCACAGGCGCGTGCCTGGGCTTCCTTGTGCACAACCGTCCGCCGGCCCGAGTCTTCATGGGCGACGCGGGCAGCCTGGGCCTTGGCTTCGCGCTTGCCGGCGCAGGAGTGCTGCTGATTCACGACGCCGAGATCCATCCGAGTGCCCAAGCGACCGCGGCCGCGCTTGCCATTCCGCTTGCGGCCTTCGTCCAGTTCGGCGATGTGGCCATGGTCTCGGTCACCCGAATGCGGCGAGGCTGCTCGCCATTCCGCGGCGGCACGGACCACACCTCACACCGGCTCGTCCGGGCCGGTCTTCATCCGTGGGAGATGCTGGGCGTCGTGGCGCTCGCCAGCGCGGTGTGCGGCGGCCTTGCCGTTCTGCTGACCTGGCTCGCCCCCGCCCCCCTCGTCGAGATCGCCATCGTCGCCGCAGCCGGCGTCGTGGTGCTCGGTTTCGAGACCGTCGTCGCCCTGCGGGTTCCTTTCGAGACGGCGGCCGTGCTCAGCGACGACTGCGCCCCCGTGGCCATCCCCGCGGTCGCCGCAGAATCCGCGAGCGGCTCGCGGTGAGAGTTCTTATCACCGGCGGCGCCGGCTTCGTCGGTTCACATCTCGTCGATGCGCATCTGGCGAAGGGCGACGAGGTGGTCGTCGTGGACGATCTCTCGACCGGCCGTCTGGAGAACATCGGCGAGCACGTCGCCGCCGGCCGGGTCCGCTTCCTCCAGGGCAAGGCCGAGGATCCGGCAATCATCGATCCCGCCTTCGACGGCGTCGGGTTGGTCTACCACCTGGCGGCCGCGGTGGGTGTGTTCCAGATCCTGGCGCACCCGCTGGCATCGATCCGGACGAACCTCGACGCCTCGTCGGCCGTCTTCGAGCGGGCTGCGGCGCGCGGCATTCGGACGCTCTTCGCCTCGACGAGCGAGGTCTACGGGAAGAACGTCTCCGACGCCCTCAACGAGGACGACGACACGATCTACGGCGCCACGAAGGTCAACCGTTGGCTGTACGCGGTGTCCAAGGCCACCGACGAGTTCCTGGCCCTCGGGTACCACCAGGAGCTCGGGCTGCCGGTGACCGTCGTGCGGCTCTTCAACACGACGGGCCCCCGTCAGACGGGCGCTTACGGCATGGTCGTGCCGCGGTTCGTCCGCCAGGCGATCGAAGGCCGGCCACTCACCGTCTACGGCGACGGCGGCCAGATGCGGTGCTTCACCAACGTCCATGACGTCGTGGCGGCGCTGATGGCCCTGACCGCCACGCCGGCCGCCGTCGGCGAGGTGGTCAACGTCGGCAACCCGCGCGAGATCTCGATCGGCGATCTAGCCGCTCTGGTGTGCGGCATCGTCGGATCGGATTCGAAGGTGCAGCTCGTCGACTACGAGTCGGCGTACGGCAAGGGCTTCGAGGACATGCGCCGCCGCGTACCGGACGTGAGCCGGCTGCGAAAGTTGATCGGCTTCGTGCCGACGACGCCACTCGAAGCCACGATCAGGGAGATCGCCGCCGAGATCGCCGCCGAGATCGCCCCGGGACGGTAGCCGCCTGGCGCGAGACCGGCTGGCCCGCACTCAGCGGGCTTCCGAGGCCTCCGACTTCACGAGGTCGGCGAGCCCGTCGCCGAGCGACACCGCCGATCGCCAGCCGAGGAGCTTCCAGGCAAGTGTCGGATCGCCGACAGAGCGGCGGATGTCGCCGATTCTGCCGGCCGTGCACACGAGCGGCGGTGCGGGTTTGAATTGTCCGGCGATCACGTTCGCCAGCTCGTTCACCGAGGTGGTCAGGCCGGTGCAGATGTTGGCGACCGGCGCCGCGGTGCTTGCGGCGGATTCGGCCAGCAGCAAGGCGCTGACGACGTCGTCTATGTGGACGAAGTCGCGGGTCTGTTCGCCGTCGCCGAAGATCGTGATCGGACCGCCGGAGCCGGCCTGGGCCACGAAGCGGCTGATCACTCCCGAGTACGGCGAGTCGGGCGCTTGCCCTGGGCCGAAGACGTTGAAGAACCGCAGCCCGAAGGATCGGAGTCCGAATAGAGTGCCGCCGACGCCGGCGTGCCACTCGGTGGCGAGCTTGTCGATCCCGTAAGGGGCCAGCGGCACGCAGCGTGCCTTCTCCGTGATCCGTTCGTCGCCGATCAGGGGAACGTCCCCGTATACGGCGGCGGACGAGGCGTATACGAACGCCGCGTTTGGGGACTCGTTGCGGAGCGCCTCCATAACCGCGACAGCGCCACCGCTGTTGGTGAGGTGACTGTCCAGCCAGCGCTTGTTCGACACCTGGACCGACGCGACCGCCGCCAGGTGGAACACGACAGTCGCGCCCGTGACTGCGCTGAGGACGGCGGCCGGGTCGGCGACGTCGCCCTCCCGGAAATCGACCCCGGCGGGCAGGCGTCCGAGGTCTCCGTTCGAGAGGTCGTCGAGCACTCGGACCGATCGGCCCATCTGGGAAAGCCGCCTGACCAGATGGCCGCCGATGAATCCGCAGCCACCGGTAACAACGACCAGTCCCTGCTCCGCAGCCGTCACAGCGTTCCTCCGTGCCAGGCCGACTCGAAGCCGTGTCGGCCCGCCGATTGTAGCGGCCCCGCTCGCCCGGCCGCCCGACCGTACAATTCCGGCGATGTCAGTCGACTCGCTTTCCGACAAGCGCCACGGCCCGCGCCGAGGCATCCTCCTGTATGGGATGTACGACCTGCGAGGGATGGACCGGGCGCCGGAGGTTCGGATCGCGATGATGGCCGACGCTCTCTCGCATCGGGTACATATGGAGCGAGTGGTCGGCGGGCGCCTGGGGCGGACTGTCGCCGCCTTTCGCTGGTTGGCCTCGGGCGGTGCGCGCCGGGTCGGCGCCGTCTACGTCGAGACCCCGACCTCCGCGGTCCTCCCCGGCGATCTGGCATTCCTGACGCTGATGCGGCTGCTGCGCCGGCCGGTGGGGATCTACTTCCGCGATGCGTACCAGCTCTTCCGCGATCTCCATCCCAGGCAGCACCGCCGCCAGCTGATCGTCGACTGGGTCTGGCGGTTCACGACGCGGCTGCTGAAGGGGATCGCCACGGTTCGGTACGCTCCCTCGAGCGGGCTTGCTCGCGTCCTGGGCCTTCGCGATGCGGTGATGTTGCCGCCCGGGACGGACCCGTCCCTTCCGAACCTTGGTATCGGCGAACCGGACGTCGTGGTCGCGATCGTGCAGGTCGCACCGAGGACGGGCCTCGATACTCTGGTCGCAGCCGTGGCGCTCGTTCGCGCGAGCCGGCCGTCGGTCCGGCTTCGGATCGTCGCCCGCTCGGTCGATAGCGAGCTGGCGGCAGTCCTGCCGGACTGGGTCGAGGTGATCTCGGCCGGTCGCGACTCGCTCGCTGATGCGCTCCGTCCCGGTCGTGTCTGCGTCCTGCCACTGCCGATCACGGCCTACACGGATCTTGCAGTTGCCGTTCGCCTGCTGGACTTCCTCGCTTTCGGCAAGCCGATCGTGGCGACCGACACGATCGAGACCAGGGCTCTCATCGAGGCCAGCGGCGCCGGGACCGTGACTCCGGACACGGCGGCGGGTCTGGCCGGCGGGATACTTCCGATCCTGGCGGACGAGCGTCTGGCGCGGCACTTCGCCGACAACGCGCGGCAGTACGCCTGCTCTCCGGATGCCACCTGGGACGCGCGGGCCGCGACCGTGCTCGCGACTCTCGGTCTGGACGAGGGAGCCGCGTCATGAGGCAGGCGGCGGCCGGCCCGGACACTGCCGCGCGCGAGGTTCCCGCGCCCGGCGGGCCGCCTGCTCATGAGCCGGCCGCGGGACCGTTGTCAATAGCGTTCCTCGGGGATGCCAACAGCATCCATCTGCGCCGCTGGGCGGGTCACTTCGCCGGCCTGGGCCATCGAATCACTCTGCTCGTGCCGAGCGATCAGGTCCTGGAGCCGGGGCTGCCGCCCGAGATCGCGATCGAGCGCTACATGCCGCATACGGCGCACAGGTTCCGCCGATTCGGAATGCTGGACACTCGCCGGTCGCTTCGAGCGGCCCTGACTCGCGTCGATCCGGACGTCCTCCACGCCCACCATCTCACGGTCAACGGCATGCGGGCATGGATGTCGGGCTTCCATCCATATGTGATAACCGTGTGGGGCTCAGACGTGCTCGTCAGCGTCCGCCGGAGCCGTCGGGCACGGATCTTTGCGCGCCTGTCGTTGCGATCCGCGGACCTCGTGACCGGCATCTCCAGGCACGTCGTCCGGGCCGCGGTGGCAGCCGGAGCCAGGTCCGAGCGAAGCCACTGGCTCCATTTCGGCATCGACACGGCTCTCTTCTCGCCGGGGCCGGACCCGATCGCGCTTCGGGCGAGCCTTGGCCTCGATGGCCGGCGTGTGCTCTTCTCGCCCCGAACGATCGCCCCGGTGTACCGACAGGCGACGGTGGTCGACGCTCTGGCCCGGCTGCCGCAGGACGTGTCGCTGGTGCTAACCCGCCACCTCGCCGATCCAACTGAGCTGGCGGCAATCGAGGCCAGGATCCACGACCGCGGCCTAGCCGGGAGGGTCGTCATCGTCCCAAGCGTGCCCTATGCGGAGATGCCCGATTTCTACCGGCTGGCGGATGTCGTCGTCTCCGTCCCCGAGAGCGACGCGGGGCCGATCACGCTCGTCGAGGCGCTCGCCGTCGGGCGGTCGACGGTCTGTTCCGACCTCCCGCCGGTCAGGGAGTGGCTCGACGACCTCGATCCGTCCGCGGTCGTGCCGGTCGGCGACGCCGGGGCTACGGCCGCGGCGGTCGAGCGGATGCTGGCGCGGGGCCCGGCGGAGCAGGCCGATTTCGCGCGCCGCGGCCGCCGGGCCGTCGAGGAGCGGGCCGACCAGAACCGCTGCATGGCCCAGATGGAGGCTTTCTACCGGCAGCTGGCCGCTCGCGGACGTCCGCGACGGCCAGGCGAGGCGTGATGAGCGGCCCGGACGCGACCGCGAGACCGCTCAAGCTGGCCTTCCTGGGCGAGCCCAACAGCGTCCACACCCGCCGCTGGGCCGGCTTCTTCGCCGACCGCGGCCACGAGATCCATTTCATCGTGCCGGACAACGATGCGATCTCGGTGCCGCCGGACCCGCGCTTCCAGGTGCATCGGTTCCGAGCCTGGCCGCCGAGCAGGATCCGTGGCCGGCCGGCCGTGATGACGTTGCGCTCTCTCGGGCGGGTTCTGCGCGAGATCGACCCGGACGTCCTCCACTCTCACGCCGTGACACGGTACGGCCTGGCCGCCTGGCTATCCCGGTTCCGGCCGTACGCCATCACGGTCTGGGGCTCGGACGTGATGGTCATCCCCTTCGTCAGCCGCCGGCGCCGCATATACACGTGGCTCGCCCTCCGTGGTGCGGGGCTCGTGACCGGCGGCTCGGAGGCGCTCGTACAGGCGGCCATAGCCGCCGGCGCCCGGCCATCGCGTACCCACTACGTTCACTTCGGCGTGGACCTGGTTCGCTTCTCTCAGGGGCCCGCTCCCGCCGAACTGCGGACCCGCCTCGGCCTCGACGGGCGCAGGGTCGTCTTCTCGTCTCGGAGGATCGCCCCGCTCTACCGCCACGAGGTCGTGATCGAGGCTCTTGCCAGCCTGCCGGACGATGTCGTCGTGCTCATGACGCGCCACGGGGCGTTGCCGGAGGAACTCGACCGGATCGAGGCCCGGGCCGCCGAATTGGGCGTGAGCGGGCGAATCCGGATCGTGCCCGAAGTGGCGCACGCCGAGATGCCCGACTTCTACCGGCTGGCCGACGTGGTGATCAGCGTGCCGGCTTCGGATGGCGGCCCGAACACAGTGGTCGAGGCCATTGCCTCCGGGCGGCCGATCGTCGCCTCCGATCTCCCGGCCAACCGGGAATGGCTGACGGAACTCGATCCGGCGGCGCTCGTCCCGGTAGGCGACGCAGAAGCCACCGCCGCGGCGTTGCTCACGATCCTCGGACGGCCCGAGAGCGAGCGCGCCGAGCTCGCCGCGCGCGCTCGGGCCGCTGTCGAGGAACGGGCCGATCAGCGAGTCAGCATGGCCGAGATGGAGCGTCTCTATCGAGAACTGGCATCCCGGCGGCGCGGGAGCCGGCGGCTGGACGGCGGGCCTGCCGATCCGAAGGCCCGCTGACCAGGGGCTGCCGAAACGCAGAATGTGGGGTCCGCCGCGGGCCTTTCGTGACGGCGGTCGAAGGCCGCGCGTCTGGTAGAGTCCCCGTTCATGAGCGAAGGAGCCGAGATAGAACTGGAGAACGGCGTCGCGGCGCCGGCTGATCCGACCCCGCTTGCCCCCGTCGACTTGACCGGCGCGCCTCTTGCGCCTGCGCCAGTTGCGGCCCCGTCCGGCGAGGCCGCCATCCTTCGGAGTCCGTTCGCCCGCAAGGTGGCGGGCGTCTTCGGGACCCGCGTCGCCCTGTTCGGGCTCGCCTTCTCGACCTCGATTCTCATATCCTGGCTTCTCGACCCGAAGCTCTACGGACCGCTCGTTGCAATAACGACTCTCCCGGGAATGCTCTCGGCCATCGGAATGTTCGGCCTCCCGAGCGCGACGAACTACTTCGCCGGAAAGGGCAACTCGCTGGCAAGCCTGATGAGGGCTGCCTTCGTCTTCACGGCGCTGCTTTCGATCGTTCTCATCGGCATCGTCTGGTTCGCGCTGCCCTGGCTCGAGTCCTCGTTTCTGGGCGCAGCCAAAGGGCACGATGACATGCTGCGGGTGATCATCTTCACGCTTCCGCTGGGCATGCTCGCCGCCTTTGGGGGCACGATCCTCTACGGTCGGCAGTCGGTTCGCTCCTACAACTTGATCCAGCTCGCTCAAGCTTCTATGTCATTCGCCCTCACGATCCTCCTGGTCGGGGTGCTCGGGCTGGGCATCTGGGGCGGCGTGTGGAGCAGCGTGATCATCAGCGCCCTGCTTGCGGCGGCGGTGTTGTTCGCGGTCTGGCGGTTGGCGCAGCGCGACCGATCTGGTTCTCCGGCATCGATTCGCTCGCTCCTCTCATACGGAGCTCGCGTCTACCCGGCGAGTCTCACTTCCTTCTTCAACTATCGGGCGGACTCCTACCTGATCCAGGCCCTCATCATCGGCTCCGCCGGCCCATACGGGCTTTACGCCCGAGCGGTGACGATGGCGGAGATAGTCTTTTACGTACCGGACTCAATCGGCACGATCTTTCTGCCACGCGTCGCCGGTTCCACCGCGGAAGATGCCAATCAGATGGTCAGACGGGTCAGCCGCCTGTCCGTGCTGCTGACCGTGCTCGTCGCGCTGGCCCTCATCCCAACGGCATTCGTCGGAATCCACGTCGTCCTGACGAAATACGTCGACTGCCTGCCGGCGTTCTTCGTCCTGCTTCCGGGAGTCGTCAGCTTGAGCGTGGCCAAGGTCATGTCGAGCTTCGTCAGCGGCCGCGGGCGTCCGGGGCTGATCTCGGTCGTGACGAGCGTTGCGCTGGTGCTGAACGTGGGCCTCAACCTCATATTCATTCCGCGTTTTGGCATCGTCGGCGCGTCGCTTGCGTCGCTCATCTCCTACACGGCCCATGCCGCAATGACCCTGTTCATCGCCAGCCGGCTGTCGGGTCATTCGATGCTGACGCTGATCGTGCCCGGCCGAGCCGAGGTCGCGCTTCTGGTCGCCGGCCTGCGGCGGTTGGCCGGCCGCATTCGGTCGCGGAATGTCGCGCCGTCGGCGGGAGCGGTGCGCTGATGCCCGGCCGCGTGCTGGTCGTCGCCTACAACTTCCCGCCGGTCGGCGGAGTCGGTGTCCAGCGCACCCTCAAGTACGTGACATATCTCCCGCAGTCGGGATGGGAGCCCGTGGTCCTGACGGCGCGCGATCCCGGAAAGTACCCTCGAGACGAGGAGGCGGAGCGCAGCCTGCCGCCGGATCTGGTCGTGGAGCGGGCGTTGTCGCCGGAGCCTGTGAAGCTGCGACGTGCCCTGGGGCGGGCGGCACGGCGGTTGCGCGGAGACTCGGGAGCGGGAGCCGGAGCGCCCGGCCGCGATCGACCAGCCTCACCCGGTCCGAAGGTTGCCGCCGGTTCGAAGAGCCTCTGGACCGGCCGACTCCTCGGATTGTGGGGCGCCGCCACCAGGCTGACTTTCTTCCCCGACGAAGAGGTCTCCTGGGTCCCGTTCGCGATCGGGCGTGGCATGGAGATCCAGCGCCGCGCGCCCGTCGATGCCATCTACTCTTCGTCCGGGCCCGTTTCCTGCCACCTGGTCGCGGCCGTCATCGCGCGCCGCACGGGTCTGCCGTGGATCGCCGATTTCCGCGACCCGTGGATCGGAAACGCGTTCGCGGCCCCGCTGCCGGCCGCTCATGCGCAACTCCAGCGGCAGATCGAGCGGCGGATCGTCCACCTCGCCGACCGGTCAATCTTCGCGACATCCGGTCTGCTGGATGCCTACGCGGCCCGCTATCCCGAGGTGGCAGGCCGCTTCCTGGCTATTCCCAACGGCTACGATCGGCGCGATCTTCCTGCTCTCGAGGCCGCGCCCGCCCCTCGCCCGGATGGCCGATTCCGGCTCGTATACGGGGGCAGCGTGTACGGCGAGCAGGAGCTGGAAATATTCCTGACCGGGCTCGAGCGGCTCGTCGCCCGCCGGCCCGAGATCCGCGACCAGCTCGAGGTCGAGTTCATCGGCTGGCTGAACCTGCGAAACCAGGCCATCGCCGCCGGCTACTCGGAGCCCGACCGTCTTGGTCCGATGATCCGCCTGACGGGCTTCCTGCCGCATCGCGAGGCCGTGGCGCGGTTCCTGGCGGCGGACGCGCTTCTCCAGCTGATAGCCGACGGTCCGAACAAGGGCCAGATCCAGGGCGGCAAGCTGATGGAGTATGTCGGTCTCGACCGACAGATCCTGGCGGTCGTTCCGGAGGGTCAGGCCCGCGAGATCCTGCGCGAGCTCAACTGGGGAATCGCGGTGGACCCGACGCCGGAGGCCGTTGCGGACGGGGTGGAGCGGCTGCTGGCCACGCCGCTGCCGCAGGGCCGCGCAGATCCCCAGGGTCGCTACAACCGGGTCAACCTCACCCGGCGAATGGCGGAGCAGCTCGACGCGGTCGTCGAGGGCCGGAAGGCAGGCTGACCGATGCCGCCGCGGCCCCGAGGCCGTGGTGTCGTTCAGCCGCCGGCGGGCGCCCGTCGCCACTCGCCGGTCGCCACTCGCCGGTCGCCATCCGGCCCGGCGCCCACTCGGCTCGGCGCCCACTCGGCTCGGCGCCCACTCGGCTCGGCGCCAGTCGGTCCGCCTGGCGCCCGGGCCGCCTGGGCGGCCCTCAGCCGGGCGCCAGCCCGAAGCGGCGGTAGTCGGCAATGACGCGCGCGGCAACCGTCAGCGCCGCGTGGTTGCCATCGACCCAGGCAGGTCCACGAGCGGCCAGGTCGTCGAGTGCCCTCTCGTCGTCCAGCAGCTCGCAGATCCGCGCAACCGCCTGCCCGGCGTCCGCGGCGTTCGCGACCGGCGGTTGAGTGGTGTAGGCCGAACCCTGGTCGAAGCGCATGACCACCGGGACGCCGGTGGACAGCGCCTCGATCTCATAGTTGCCCATCGCCCCGACCAGGAATTGTCCGAGGGCCAGGCGATGCCCGCGCATCAGCTCTGCCAGCTCATCGCGCGACGCCGGCGCGACGATCGTGGCGTTCGGGCCGGCGACTGCCCTGGCCGCTTCGACTCCTTCCCCCTGGGCGACGATGGTGATGGTCGTTGCCGGCCGCTCGGCGGCCAGCATGCGGAGCACTTCGAGGATCGTCGTCAGCCCCTTGATAGGAGCCAGCCTGACGCCGACCAGGAGGTCGCGCCGCGTCGGGCGGGCCGGGTCGTCCGCCGCGAGCGGCCGGAAGCGGTCGGTCTCGATCGGGTTTGGCAGGAGGATCGCGTCGTCGCGGAACGGCCGGACCCACTGCTCCAGGTCCGGCGTGGCGTAGTAGACGAGCCCGGCGCGGCGCAGCAGCGGAGCCGTCTCGCGCCCCCAGAAACTTCGGGGCCGCACGCCGCGAATGTCGGTGCCGTGGACGTGAATGGCGTACGGACGACCCGTCAGCGGCCCGACCATGCCCAGGCGGGCGTAGTGGACGTGGACCACGTCAAAATGGCCTCGCCGGACAGTCGCGGCGGCTCCGAGCAGCCCGGCGGCACGGAACGGCAGCGCCGCCGCCTTCCATGGGTATCGAAGGTTCGTGCGGAGCCGGAAAGGCTCCACGACGACCGCGTCCTCGCCGAGCTCCCGCATCGCCCGTGCCAGAGTGCTGCCGACGAAGGCGATGTCGTTGACGTGGGCTATCCGCAGTGGCCGCGGACGATGATCATCGGGCTCCAGATCCCTGGCCAATCTGCCTCCACGCCTCGCGGCGCCGTTGACTCACTGCGCTCGAACCGGCTCTCTGGCATCTTCGCACGGTCGAGGGCGGGTCGCCCGGCTTGCCGCTAGATCCCCATCACCGAGGTCGCAAGAAGTGTGAGCGACAGCACCACCAGAAGGGCGGTTCCGGCCCAGCCGATCGCCTGTAGTTTTCGCCCACTGACGAGCGGACCCATCAACTGCTTGTCCGAAGCCAGGCGCATGACGAAAACGAGCACGAAGGGCAACAACAGGCAGTTGACGATTTGGGCGGTCAGCATGACCTGGATAAGGCTGCTGGCTGGGACGATAAGGATGAAGAGGGCGGCGAAGACGACGAAGAAGATCATCAGGCCGTAGAACGCGGGTGCCTCTCGCAGGCGCCAATCTACGCCCGTTTCCCAGCCGAAGGCTTCGCATGCCGCGTAGGCGCTCGTAAGGGGCACCACTCCCAAGCCGAGGAACGACGCCGCCAGAAGGCCTACCGCGAACAGGACGGTTGCACCCGACCCGGCCAGCGGCGTGAGCGCGCCGGCGATCGACTGAACCGCGTCGGGCGAGTTGGTGTCGATCTGCCTGCCGGCCGAAAAGACCGCCGCGGCGCATGCCACGACGATGAACAGGGCGATCACATTGGTGAGCAGCGCACCGAAACCAACGTCGATCCGCTCGCCGACCAGGTCCTCGGGTCCCAGCCGCTTGTCCGCGACGTACGACTGGATGAAGGCCTGACCCCACGGCGTGATCGTGGTCCCAACCGTGGCCACGACGGCGACCCAGTAGGCGGGCGAGGTCGCGAGGCGCGGGATCACCAGCGACGAAGCGGCACGGCCCCAATCTGGATGAGCCAAAAGGGCCGACACGAAATAGGCGATGGAAACGGCGATGCCCACCACCACGAAGATGTACTGGACCCACTTGAAGCTACCGCGCGTCAGCAGCACCACGACGACGACGGCTGCGATAAGAGCCCCGAGCCAGCTCTGCAGCCCGAGCAGAGTCACGGCAGCGCCACACCCGGCGAATTCGGCCACGATTGAGCCGAGGTTGGCGATCAGCATCGCCGTGATCATGAATGAGGCCCAGCGGACGCCGTATCGCTCCCGAACCAGCCCCGCGAGTCCCTGGCCGGTGGCGAGACCCAGGCGCGCACCTACCTCCTGGGTGAAGAACAGCACGATCTGGCTGATCAGCAGGACCCAGAGCAGGTCGTAGCCGAACTTGGCACCGGCAACGGAGTAGGTGGTGATTCCGCCGGCGTCGTTGTCGGCGAAGCCACTGACCAGGCCCGGGCCCAGCACTCCGAGAATGGCGGCGATGCGGACCCTGTTGACGGAGCGGGGGGTCAGCGCGAATGCCGGACCCCTCATCGCTCCGAAGTCCCGGAGCGGCTGAACAGCCGGGGTAGGCGTCGCTTGGACTGCTGGGGCAGCAGCGTGTCCATGGCGTCGTCGACAGTGACGATGCCCTCGAGCCGGCCTTCCGCGTCGACCACGGGCACCGCCAGCAGGTTGTAGCGAGCCACCAGCTCGGTGACCTCTTCTTCGCTGGCGTCCGTCTTCACGGCGACAGGCTCGGCAAACATGAAGGTGGCTATGCAGGTGCTCGGCTTGGCGACGATCAGGTCGCGCAGCGACAACACTCCAACGAGCTTCTCGTCGTCGTCGGTCACGTACACGTAGTAGATGGTCTCGGCGTCGGGCTCGAGGTCGCGCAAACGGTCGATCGTCTCGGCGGCGGTCAGGCTGGCCGGCACCGCGACGAATTCGGTCGTCATGATGCCGCCCGCCGTGTCCTCGGCGTAGGTCATGAGTTCCTGTACCTCGTCCGCCTCTTCCTTCTCCATGAGGCCCAGGATTTCCACCCGGCTTTCGTCCGACAGGTCGGCCACCAGGTCGGCGGCTTCGTCCGGGTCCATCTCCTCGAGGATGTCGGCCGCTCGCCCCGGCTCGAGGTCTTCGAGGATGTCGACCTGGGTCTCGGGCTCCATCTCCCCGATGGCGTCGGCTGCCGCCTCGTCGTCCAGAGAGGCGATGACACCCACTCGGTCGTTGCGGCTCAGCTGGTCGATGATCGTCGCCAGGTCCGCCGGGTGGAGTTCGGCAAGGCCCTTGTGGGGCACGCGCAGCTTGACACTGGCGATCGTCCGCTCGACCGGATCGACGTCCTCCCAGTCGATGTAGCGCTCCGGCACGGCTCGATGGAAGCCCCGGGCGATGACTCGCCACGGCCCCTCGATGCCGAGCCGGCGGAGCAGCCCGGAGGCGCCCACGTCCACGGCGACCAGATGAAGCGCGCCTTCGACCTCGTCGAGCCGGAGGTCGTTGACGCGGACGACCTTGCGGCCGTCGATGTCCACGATCTGGCGGTCCATCAGATCCAGCTTCAGGCGGATCTCGTTGGGACGCTGGTGGAACTTGCTGATGTCGATGGCAGTCGTGCCCAGCGTCGCCCCGCTGGGGTCGAGCGAACTGACCGAATGCCAGGCCAGAAAGATCTCCCGGCCGTTCGTCTTGACCACGATTCCGGTCACAGGCGGATACCGATCGCCGATGGCGACGATCAGGTCGGCAACCGTTCCGATCGGCTCGCCCAGCTTGTCGCGCACGGGACGGCCGATCGCCTGGCTCAGATAGAGCATGTGCCACCTCGACGGCGGGTCGCCCCGCCCGTCGGTGGCGCGCCGCTGTGGCGCGAACCGCTTAGAAGGCGAAGCGGACCAGAGAGTGGATGTCGGCGCGTCGGGCGCCGCAGGTACTGGGTCCGGTCTCCACTGAGGGAGATATCCTCCGAAAGCGTGTTGGGGCTGGTCAGGAGGCGCGGCTACATGCCCCACCGACCACATGGAGTGTAGCCCCGGGCGAGGGGGAGGGTCAACGGCGCCGAGGAGGTAGATGAACGCATCCGGAGGTGGGCGGACGAAGAATTGTGAACGTAAGTACGACTGCCGCTGCTTCGCCTGTTACGGCAACATGGCGGGGTGCGAAATATTCGCTTGGGGCATGCTTCCACTGTGAGCCCATGGTCCTCTACAAATAGCGGAGACCGTTCGCCCAAACTCGGCCCGCAGTCGATCTCGCTGACCTGGACCCTGCTCTCGATCTCGATCGCGCTCCTTCTCGGGCAAGCTGTGATCGGTTTCGTGGTGGGTCGAAACGGCCTCGCCGATCTCGGCCTCGCAATAGCGACCGCCTTGCTCGTTGCCTCGGCCGTGCTGAATGCCCGGGCCACGGGCATCCTCGTAGAACGGCGCCACTCGGAGGCCGAGAGCTTCGGCCGGCTGCTCCAGGCTCTGTCGCGCTCCGTGTCTCCCAACGCGGTCATCGAGGCCATCGTCAACGAACTCGGGAGCGCCACTCGGGCGGACCACGTGGCGGTCGTGCAGATGCAACCCGGTGGAACGGTGCTCGACGGGAGTTTTGTGTCGATGGCGCCAGGATCGCAGGCCTCGAATACCGTCATGCCGATCCGGCAGTTGGAGCCCGTCGAGACACGACGGTTGCGCACTGGGCCGCGTCTCGCGAGCGACCCGACCGTCCGTGTCGGCGCATCTGGTCGCGCCGAAGATGCGCCCGAGGACGTCGCGGCGCGTGGCAAGTCTCTGGCCTGGGAGGCAAAGGGCGAGAGGCGCGATCCACCCGGGCGTCCACGGAGCCGCTCGCGACGCACCGAGTCGGACCCAGCGATCAATGGATCCGCCGACAACGCCCGTGACATGGCGGACCAGATCGCCTATTGGTTGCGGGATGCGTACGGTCTTCGCAACACTCTGGCCGCGCCCCTGATTGATGGCGAAGCCATCGTCGGGGCGATCGTGCTGTCGCGCCGCACCAGCGAGCCCTGGACGGATTCATCGGTTCGGTTGCTGAACAGCGCCGCCGGCGAGACGACGGCCGCGCTGAAGCGGGTCTACTCGCATCAGGCAGCGGAAGTGGCGGCGCGGACCGATCAGCTCACTCATCTGCCGAATCGGCGCTACTTCGACGAGTACTGCACCCTCATAGCGAGCCGCCGGCGGGCGTCCGACCGGGTCGCGATCCTGGCCGTCGACGTCGACCATTTCAAACGACTCAACGACATGTACGGGCACCAGACAGGCGACGAGGTGCTGCGGGCTATTGGAAACGCGATCCAGACATCGGTTCGTGAAGAAGATGTGCCGGCCCGCTACGGCGGTGAGGAGTTCATGGTCCTGCTGCGGAACCCGAACCATGGCGTGGCCATGGAGATCGGCGAGCGGATCCGCACCACCGTGCGCGAACTGGAGTTGATCGAAGCGGGCGTGACCGACCGCGTGACCGTGTCGATCGGAGTGGCATCGGGGCTTGCTGCCGACGAGCCCATCGCGGAGATCGTGGAGCGAGCGGATCGGGCGCTCTATGCGGCCAAACGCACCGGGCGCGACCGCGTCATCGAGGCCTGGCCCTCGGACGTGTAGCCGGCGGACGCGGGCTACCATGGAAGACATGGATGAGCCTTCGCCGTCCGGGCAGTCGGCCCCGGTCGAGTCGTCGGCCCCGGTCGAGTCGTCGGCCCCGGTCGAGTCGTCG
>Ga0182021_10001965_pt1 | contig 23908 bp, 21 predicted proteins | sample 612E3MmetaG_FD_120493 | JGI IMG/M metagenome (GOLD analysis project Ga0182021, IMG submission 120493) | Permafrost microbial communities from Stordalen Mire, Sweden - 612E3M metaG (Illumina Assembly) | ecosystem: Environmental > Terrestrial > Soil > Wetlands > Permafrost | place: Sweden... | reverse complement strand
GCAAATAGTCCAAACAGAATAAAGTAATAATTTGCTTTTTTGGAGAAATTATCTTCCGTAACAGCAGGGATTCCAAAGTACAATGACAGTAGTACAAAAAATATCTGGGGAGTGTCAGGCAGGATAAATAATCCGCTGATAATATTAAAATAAAACGATGAAGTGAAAAGAAGAACAGCAATTATTGCAGCTTGTTGAGAGTAAATCTTTTTTACAAGCGAAAACAGTATAAGAATATTAAAGGAGGACAAAATCAAAGAGCCCAGTCTTATGAAAAGTTCGTTATCAAGGCTCAGGTTCAGAGTGAATAATTGAATAGTTAAACCCACCAGAGGGGGATGGTCAAAATGGCTCCAGTCAGGGAACAATGCATATGTCCAGTAGTAGACTTCGTCGTTTCCCAGTTCAAGAATTCCTGCCGGTATAGCCTTAATGATCAGATTTAAAGCTATAACTGATATAAGAAACAGCCTCTCTTTGTTCATAGATAAGCTGTTATTACCTGATACTGTGTTAGTCATACAAAATAGTTAATTATAAACTTAGATTGTACTCCATTTAATATAAAGCTATTTCAAAAACGTCTCTTTTAAGCGACGAGTAGTAAATTTATTTTAAATCTTTTACAACATTCAGGAATCAATAATAAATAGTTAGAAATATTCTCAAAATGCATGAACTCAACCCCCCGCCCATTTCTCTTGTAAGCAAAAGAAAGGGGAGAGACTTAGCCCCTCTTTGCGAAGCAGAGAGGGGTTGGGGTGAGTTCATGAAATAGGCTCCCGGATAAACTCAAACTTCAGATACTACATCTGTAATAAATAGTCACGTTTATTTATCTTTGCATATATATCAACCTATTTTACAAATATATGGAACAAGTCAGAGTACGTTTTGCCCCAAGCCCCACCGGTCCGTTGCACATAGGAGGTGTCAGAACGGCATTATATAATTACCTTTTCGCAAAAAAGAATAACGGCACTTTTATTTTAAGGATTGAGGATACCGATCAGGCAAGATTTGTTGAAGGAGCTGAAGAATATATTATGGAGTCGCTCAAATGGTGTGGAATAATTGTTGACGAGGGTGTCTTTGAAGGTGGAGAATACGGTCCGTACCGGCAGAGTGACAGGAAAGTTATTTACCGGCAATATGCTGATATGCTTATTGATAAGGGTCATGCATATTACGCATTTGATACTCCTGAACAACTTGAAACAATAAGAGAAAAGACTGAGAAAGAAGGCATTACATTTCTCTATAATGAAGCCGTCAGGGAGAAAATGCTCAACTCGGTATCTTTGCCGGAAGCGGAATGGAAATCCAGACTTGCCAAAGGAGAACCTTATGTCATCCGATACAGGATGCCGTATAATGAAGAAATTAGTTTTGATGATATTATCCGGGGGAATATTGTTGTAAATACTTCCACGCTCGACGACAAAGTTTTATTCAAATCTGACGGAATGCCAACATATCATCTGGCTAATATTGTCGATGATCATCTAATGGAGATCAGCCATGTAATAAGGGGTGAAGAGTGGTTGCCCTCTCTGCCTCTTCACATCCTGCTGTACCGGTCTTTTGGCTGGGATCCGCCTTTGTTTGCCCATCTTCCCCTGCTTCTTAAACCTGATGGGAAAGGTAAATTGAGCAAACGCGACGGTGATAAGATGGGATTCCCGGTATTTCCTCTTTTCTGGCCTTATGGTGAAACTGCCAGGGGATACAGGGAAGAAGGATATTATCCTGAAGCTTTTATAAATATGCTTGCGTTACTGGGATGGAATCCGGGTACTGAACAGGAGATATTTTCGATGAAGCAGCTGATCGAAGCTTTTTCGATAGACAGAGTTCACAAATCCGGTTCCCGGTTTGATCCCGAGAAAGCAAAGTGGTTCAATCATCAGTATCTTCAGAATAAAACCAATAAACAGCTGGCAATGGAATTCAGAGAGTTCCTTAGAACGCGTGGGTATCATATTGATATTGTTGAACTTGAAACTCTGGTAGGATTGGTCAAGGAAAGAGTGAGTTTTGTGAAAGATTTATGGGATCAGACCGATTTCTTTTTTAAAGCTCCGGAAAACTATGATCAGGAAGTTATAAAGAAACGATGGAAAGAGAATTCCGGAATGCTGCTTACCGAACTGAGGAGTTTGCTGGAAAAGATCAGTGATTTTTCATCCTCAAATACTGAACTTCTTGTAAAAAAATGGATTGAAGAAAAGGGATATAATACAGGGACAATTATGAGTGCACTAAGACTTGTTATTGTCGGTGCATCCAGAGGTCCCCACATTTTTGATATTACAGGCTGGATCGGGAAAGATGAGACCCTGAAGCGCCTCGACCGGGGGATTTCTGTAATTGGAAAACAAATATTATGAATCTTCCCCGTACCGGAGACTATATTGATATTCATGTTCATGGCGGAAAGCCTGCCACTGAGGTTTTTTTAATAGAGAGCCTTATGGCACATGAAGAAAAAACGGTTGAAAACATTTCCGGTGTGGCATACACCTACGGCATACACCCATGGTTTCTGGATGAAAACAACTATTCCCGGCAAATCAGTACTGTTGAAAATGCTGTGATTCACACCGATATAATTGCAATTGGGGAAGCCGGTTTTGATAAACTTCGAGGACCATCACCTGAACTCCAGCGCCGGATATTTGAAAAACAGGTAATTCTTGCTGAAAAGTACGGGAAACCATTGATCATTCATTGTGTAAAAGCCTGGGATGAACTGTTATCCGTGCAGAAAGAGCTCAAACCTCAGATGCACTGGATGATTCATGGTTTCAGAGGTGGGGTGAAACTGGCGGAACAACTTTTATCAAAAGGCATGTATCTTTCTGTGTGGTTTGATTTCGTACTCAGGCCGGAATCAAAGGAACTTATCAGATACATTCCGAAAGACAGGATTTTTCTTGAAACAGACGGAGCAGATGTTGATATCCGTGATATTTATAAGACAGTTGCACGAGATCTGAATATACCGTTAGATAAATTAAAATCAAATATTCAGGAAAATTTCAAGGAATTCTTCAGATGACAGACTGGCTTACCCGTACAGAATTAATTTTAGGAGTTGAAGGATTGACGAAGCTTAAGGCATCAAATGTCCTTGTTGTAGGATTAGGCGGTGTAGGAGCTTATGCTGCAGAAATGATATGCCGGGCAGGAGTCGGATCAATGACCATAGTAGACGGGGATGTTATTCAGACTTCCAACAGGAACAGGCAACTGCCTGCCCTTGAAAGTACTGAAGGATTAGCCAAAGCTGAAGTAATGGGTCGGAGGTTAAAGGAAATTAATCCTGATATAATTCTCACTGTAATTCAGGAATACCTGAAGGACGAGAGAATGGAAGAAGTTCTTGAAACCGGATATGATTATGTTGTAGATGCAATTGACACTTTGTCTCCCAAAATATTTCTTATTTATCACAGTCTTCAAAAAAAATATCCTGTTGTAAGTTCCATGGGAGCAGGCGGGAAATTCGACCCGACAAAAGTAAGTATCTCCGATATTTCAGAAACTACAAATTGTTCTCTGGCCCGGATACTCAGAAAACGATTGCACAGACTTGGGATCAGAGAAGGTTTCACGGCAGTATATTCTCCGGAAGTGATTGACAAAAGTAAAATCCTGAAAACCGACAAGGAACAAAACAAGGCATCAATTGTAGGGACAATCTCATACATGCCGGCAGCTTTTGGAATAGCCTGCGCTTCAGTGGTACTGCGCGATCTGGCAGGAATTGGAAGATAAAAAAAAAGCTAGATGAAAAATGATCCGGGATTTCACGATTTTACCTGAGTTTTCCTGAAAAGATAATAGGCAGGAATTCCAATCAGAACCGTACAGGTCGCGATTGATGACTCCACAGGCCTTTCGAGGAAGGATAGAAAAAGGATTGAGACACCTGCAATCAGATACAGAATCTGTGTGAAAGGATAACCTGCAAGTCTGAGTGCCGACGGATTATCCCTTCTCTGTTTAAAAACACCCGAAACGGTCAGGATGGGAAATATTCCCAATGCAAATCCCATATAGGTGAGTATCTGGTCAAATGTTCCGGAGAGGGCAAGTATGACTGCAATTATACATTGAAGGATAATTGAGTTGGAAGGCGCCTGGAATTTTGGATGTATCCGGGCAACAGATTTGAAGAATAATCCGTCTTTAGCCATTGAGTAATAAACTCTTGGTCCGATAATAATAAATGCGCTCAATGAGGAGAACAGTGCAAATGCAATTAAAAGAGAAAATAAAATTTCAGCAGATTTTCCGAAAAGGTTTCCCATTGCAAGTCCACCGATAGAAATAACACCTTTCATCTGCTGTGGTTTTATACCGTATATGTACAATATATTGATGCTCACGTAAAGGAAGATCACTATTCCGGTCCCATAGATAAGGGAACGGGGAAGGGTTTTCAAAGGGTTCTTTATTTCACCACCAATATATGTCGAGGCGTTCCAGCCACTGTAAGCAAACATGATCCACATCAGGGAGAGTCCGATTGTTTTCCAGCCTGCAAACCCGGCAGAAACCCCTCCTCCTGAACTGAAATGGCTTATATCTCCCCTTCCTGATAAAAATCCGGCTAACAGGAGGAACACAATCAGCGATACTTTAAGGATTGTCAGGACATTCTGAATCAACGCTCCGGATTTTATTCCCCGGTAATGAATAACAGTGAAGATAATGATGACCGCGATTGATAAAAATTTCCTGGTTGCCACCGGACCCATAATTCCCGAACTTTCAAACCATCCCGGGATAACCGGCAATGCCCTGCAGAAGTATTCGCTGAAACCCATAGCGGAAGCAGCGATAGGCGCAGAGAAACCAACTAAAAATGATACCCAGCCGCTGAGAAAACCAAAAACAGGATGATAAAGCCTTGAAAGGAAAAGATATTCACCGCCGGCTCCCGGCATTGCTGCTCCAAGTTCACCGTAGGATAGTGCTCCGCAAAGTGCAATAATTCCTCCTGTTACCCAGAGCGCCAGCATTAAAAGCGGATTGTTTAATCCCGACATAAGAAGACCTGATGTGGTAAATATTCCCGCACCGATCATATTGGCAATGACAATGTTGGTGGCAGGGAACAGACCCAGCTTCCTCTGGAGGTTATTTTCTGGCATATGCTGGGATTATTACTTTTCAGCTCTCTTATAGCTTATTGATAATCCTCCGCCTGCCGTATTTAGAGTGGTCTCATAATTTTTAAGGCTCCTGATATATTCCAGGAAAATTCCCTGACCGCTATTTCCTCTGCGACTGTTCATTCTTTCGGAAATATTATGAGCTGTGAAGCAACCCCCTGTTTTCAGTTTGGGATCAAGATCGATGAAATAATTTTTATACCAGTACTTATCTGCATCACTGAAGACAAAATCAAAAGGTCCTTTAAGCTCTTTAACAAGTTTATGGGCATCTGCCAGCCTTGCATCAATATATTCCGATAATCCTGCCTGTTTAAAATTCTCCAGGGCAGTTCTATGCCTTTCTTCATTAATTTCAATAGTAATAAGTTTGCCGCCTGTTTTACTGAGAGCCCAGGCAATCCAAATGCCTGAATGACCGGTGGAGGTGCCAATCTCAAGTGCATTTTTGTAGTTGCCTTTTATTATAATATTATATAGTGTCTGGCCATCGATTGCAGGAATATTCAAATCGTTCCATTTTCCTGCATGGTCCGAAAGAAACTGTTTTACTTTTTCATCGAGTGCCGGATTTGCTTTCAAGGTCTGGCAATTTAACTGTCCGGGGGCAATTACTGTTATTGAGAGTATCAAAAATATGAGAATAGAAATCTTTCCTTTTTTCATACTTTTTAGTTTTAATGATTAACAGAGCTAATTATTTTAACAATATTAACAAGAAAATTATTACCGGAGAAATTCTTTAGATCGTGATATTAAATTATTTAATAACTTTCCTCTTCTTTAACACATTTGCGGTATGAAGTTCTTTAATGGCAGAACATTTACAGATCCTGTAATTGTTTTTTTGGCTTTGTTTAATATAGTAATTCATCTGTTGTTCATTAATAACCTGGAATATCACAGGGATGAACTACTCTACTTTTCACTTGGATTACACCCGGCTGCCGGATACGCAACCGTTCCGCCAATGATAGGCTGGATTGCCTGGATGATGCAGAGCATTTTCGGTTATTCGTTGTTTGCGGTAAGGATTTTTCCGGCAATCATGAGCGGGTTTCTGGTATTTTTAATATCTGCCATTGCAAAGGAACTGGGAGGTAATTATTATGCCCGTATTCTTGCAGCGATTGGTATAATAATTTCGGTGTTTGATTTAAGAGCTTTCTCTTTGTTTCAACCTGTACATATAGATGTGATTTTCTGGACCCTCATCTTCTACATGGTAATCCGATATGTAAATACTTCCTCCGGCAGGTACCTTATTTTTCTTGGTATTGTGGCAGGATTATCATTATTGAATAAATACCTGATCGGATTATTGTTCTTAAGTCTGTTTATTGTTATTCCCTTCACACAATACAGGAAAATACTGACTGACAAAAAATTCTGGCTTGGAATTCTCGTAGGAACAATAATATTTCTTCCTAACCTGATCTGGCAGTTTGTAAATGGATTGCCGGTTTTCCATCATCTTTCGGAGCTTAACAGGACACAACTGGCTAATGTTGAAAGGAGTGGTTTCCTGATAGAACAGCTATTAATGCCAACTGCGGCATCCGTGCTGACAATCGCGGGATTGTTTTATCTTTTCATAGACAGGAATGCCAGGAAATACAGATTTGCAGCTGTTGCGGCTATTTTGGTTATAGCTATACTCTTGGTTTTAAAGGGGAAAAGCTATTATACAATGGGGGTATTCCCTTTCCTTATTGCCGCAGGCGCCGTAGCTTTCGAAAGAATTATTAAAAATATCTGGCTGAGATTATTGTTACCGGCGATTATGATATTATTGACGATCCCCATTATTCCATTGGGTCTGCCAACTTATAAGACAGATAAACTTGTAAAGTACTTCGCGTCACTCGAATCAAAATACGGGATAACAGTTGGCAGGCGTTTTGAAGACGGATCAATACATTCATTGCCGCAGGACTATGCTGACATGCTTGGATGGGAAGAACTCGCTTCAATAGCCAGTAAAGCATATCAGCAGGTTTCTGATAAACGGGCATGTTTCATCTATTGTGAAAATTATGGTCAGGCAGGTGCGATAACAATAATAGGAAAGAAATACGGGTTGCCTGAGGCGGTCTGTTTCAGTGAGAGCTTCAGATACTGGATCCCCAGGAAGTTTGATCCTGATATCACATCATTCATTTATATTAATACCAAATTAGGGGTAGATATCGGTAAGGTTTTTAAAAAGGTTACAAAAATCGGAAGCATATCAAATCCTGACGCCCGGGAGTTTGGTACATCGGTCTACCTGTGTGAAGAGCCGGTTATGAGTTTTAATGAACTATGGGAAAGCCGGTTGAAAAATCTTTAACAGCATATCCCATATACATAATCTGCGTGTTTCTGCTTTCAACCATCAGAAATTTCTTGCCAAATTCTCCATAAGTCAATTCACCCCTGGCTCTCCTGCGAAGAATACCAAGCATTTTCAGGTATGAAATGTTTGGTTTAACTCCACGGTGTCCCTTCCAGGTCAATTGATTTTCTCTAAGTAAAGATCTTATTTCAGACGGTTTGATAAACATTTTCCAGACGTGCAGGTAAGGAGGCATAATAGCCCACCGTTTCCATTCCTGTAATATTTTAATTGTACTTATTTTGCTGAAAAATGTACGATTGAAAGTATCGTAAATAAAAATTCCTCCGTTTTTCAATACACGTGAGATTTCAGAAATCACTTTTGGTAAATCACGGACATGTTCCAGAACATCACAACAAAGTACAATATCGAATGAATTATTCTCATAGGGGATATTTTCTCCGGTTCCCTTCTGATATTTAATAATCAGATGGTTATCTTCAGCATGTTTCATTGCAATATTTAATGCTTGTTCGGAAGGATCAATACCGTTAGTTATAAAACCCATTTTTGCAATATCTTCACATAGTATTCCTCCTCCGCACCCGACTTCGAGGACATTATTGCTTTCAGGATTTATTCCAAGCTGTTCAAAAATTTGTCTGGCATAATTTACCCGGGAGGGATTAATTATAGTTTTTATCAGATAAAGGAACGACTCCGAATCCCACCATGTATCTTCTATCTCATTATATATGTCGTTATCGATACGACTGTAGATTTCTTCAGAAACTCTCTGCATTTCACTTAGTTATCAGTTTGATTTATCGGAGCTGATTATTGAAAAACCATTTGGTATCTGTTTTTGCTTAACACCTGCATTTTTTTTCAGCTCATACAGATATTTTTTGATCAGATTTAATCCCAGAACCCTTTCTATCATTTTCAGAAATATAAGTAACCGCCAGACGGGTTGAGAGGAACGGAATATCCTCAGCAAAAAATTCCCTATTATCAGTATCCTCCCGGGAATTATATGCTCTTTTTCATAGAAATAGAAGTTTGGAAACCGGCAGGAGAAAGATTTTGCTATGGCCTGTATCTCCTCCAGTCTTATTTTCGAAGGTTCAATTTTTACCGGACGCAGAAAATTGTCCTCTGTACATCGGAAATTTTGTTTCATTAACTCGTCTGAAACAGGAGCGCCATTGTATGCGCGGATTCCGGCTGAAATAAAAACGAGATCCCATTTTGAGGCAATTCTGCCAATGGTATTCAGCGTCTCATAAACCGTTTCCCTGGTTTCTGCCGGTGCGCCAAGTATAATAAACCATGTTACAGCCATTTTTTTCTGCCGTAACAGTTTTGCAGCGTTTTCGACATCTGCCCGTTTAAATTCTTTAGCAAGACTTTCAAGTATTTCATCACAGGCAGATTCAGCGCCTATATCTGCTTCATTAAAACCGGCGTTTTTCATAAGATCAAGAAGTTCTTCATCAATAACCAAAGGAGACAGACCCATAGTATGCAACCTGAGGTCCAGTTTTTTCCGGATCACTTCCCTTAATACCTCCTTAGTATGGGAGAGAGGTATGTTAAATATGCTATCTGTAAATTCTATGTGATTGATACCGGTTTCTTTAACGAGACTTTCAATTTCATCTGCAATTAGCATTGGATTCCTTAAACGGTATTGTTTACCTTCGATTTTATTGTAGGTGCAATAGGAACATTTGAATGCACAGCCCCGCTTTGTCTGGATATGAAGAGGAGACCCCTGCCGGAGGTAAGGTTTAAGATCCAGATAACGAAGGGGTTTTGGGAATGCGAGTGAATCCAGATCCTGTATCCTGAACGGCTCATTGTCCTGAATAATAGTCTTTTGGCGGCGTATGATCAGACCTTCCAATCCTTCCAGGGGTAGCCGGGATTCAATACGTTTCACAAACTCAGTCATCACTGCTTCGCCATCTCCTCTTATTGCAAATTCCAGGTCGAAGTATTCGAGCATCTCCCGGCCACTTATCCCAACAGACGGACCGCCGATAACTATCGGCCCGGGAAATTCATTTTTGCAGTAATCAACTACCTCATTCTTTACATCTTCTAATAAAAAATGAACTTTATAGCCTCCGGTATCATCAATGTTTCTGATACTGATCCCTATTACATCAGGAATAAAATTATGAACTGCCTTTCTTATGTCTTCTTCACAATTTAAAGAAAAGCATAAATCGAGAAAACTGACCTTATTGTTGCCATTGGTTTCCAGGGCAGTTGCGACATAACAGAGCCCGAAAGGAATGACAGGCCACGGGTGCCTGAACCTGTTTGAATTTATAAGCAATACCTTTGCCATTACAGTTAAATTGCATCTCCCCAGTTCACACTTATTGCATATTCCATGCAGTTTTTGAAAATATCATAAGTAAATTCCGGCGGATACAAATTATCGGTAGCAAGGTCGGTATTTACCCTTTCGAAAACTCTGCTATCGGATAAATACTGACGGTAAGGTTCTATAAAACGGTCAAACAGTTCTTCAACCGGATTACGTAAAATATTATCTGCCGGCCTGCCGTAAATAATCTCCACCCCTTTGATTTTCATCAACCGTTCATTGTATTCCGCAATATCTTCAAGTTTTGTATGAAAATTATTTGTAAGGTGATAAATTCCACCCGGAGTTGCATTGGTGATTATCCTCACTGTGGCATTGACAAAATAATCAACCGGAATGATATTCAGAGCGCCCGCTTTAGGCAAATATATTCTGAGAGGCAAAAAAAGATAATCTTCTTCATCAAGATAAATTCCGAACTTTTCGGATTTCTTACCGTTATTGTTTTTTATATCATTAAGATAAATATCCCTGATATATGTTACTGATTGAATTGGAAAATATAAAGCAATAAACCTGAGGGAACGTCCGGTACGGGAATCGCCATAAACAATTGATGGCCTGATTATTGTGAATGGGAGAGAATTCTCTTTACAAAAAGCAGCTATTATTTTTTCAGCTGATGCCTTGCTTTCCTCATATATATTTAAAAAATCAGTTGGTGAGGAGATGCATTCTTTGCAAACAGTAACATTTGCTCCTGCAACATATGCCGTGCTTATATAATGAAAATAATCTGCATTGGCGTTTTTAGCAAATTCAAGAATACTCTCCAGACTTTTCACGTTCGATTTGAATACAATATCCCGTTTGCGTTCTGTGAAACTTGTATCCGAAGCGCAATGAATAATCTGTTCTGTGCTGGTACAGAGTCTTTTATAATCTTCCGCGGAGAGGCCAAGCATTGGTTTTAAAAAATCTGTTTCCACAAATTCCAGCTGATCAGCAGAATCTTTGATTCCGAACCAGAGCAAGAGTCTGAATATCCTGTTCTGTAAAGTTTCTTCTTTTTTCGAACGGCCAAGCACAATAATCCTGAAGCCATCTTTAAGCAATGAAACCATAAGGTGGCTGCCTAAAAACCCTGTGGCGCCGGTCAGGGTCATTGTTGGTTTATTTTTAACGGACAAAACTTCAGTATTTAATTATGAATAAAGTAAATTCTCCTTTCTGCAGAATCCCTGGTACAAAACATAAGGGTGTCCTTTTACTGTACCGGTTTTAACTGAATAATCATCGACCATTATATAGGCTTCTGTTCCTGCCAGACGAACTCTCCCGACCTCTTCGGGGTTATTATAGTCATAGAAGTAATCGTATTCCAAAATGCATCTTTTCCCATTATCTATGGGTGTGATAAAACCGAAATCATTTTCAATATTGTACTTGTCAGCAATAAGTCTGAACTTGTCGTTCAGTTCATTAATCAAAACATTATCGATAGGCAGATAAATAAGCACAGGCAGAAAAGGTTTTTTGCGACCCAAACGGGTGCTCATGATCCTGTACATATTGAGCCAGACCAGATCGGTAATTTCATTTCCCGAGAAAAGCTTTTCAAAAAAAGATCTCAGTTCGGGTTCAATTTCCTGAGAATACAATTCAGGTGAAGGAGAAAGAGCTGTTTCAAGAAGCTCAGCAAAATTATCAATTCTTAAGTAGGAATATGGTTCATCATCGGAAAGCCTTTTTATCAGTTCTAACCATTGGGCTGATTTCAGGGATGGTAATCCAGGATAAAGAGCTTTGAAAAGACGCTGGTCAAAGTACGGAAATCCCATTTCACCAATGGTGCGAATTGCATATTTGTCTCCTATTACTACAACCAGAAATGGTATTTCCAGTTTATCGATAAAAATATTTTTTATTTCAGAGGCAGTTTTTTTGGTGGGAGAAAGGAATGTCGAAATATATTCTGCTCCGACGATTCCCATGGCTAATCCAATGTGTCTCACCGCACAATCCCTGATAAAATCAAGTGCCATATCGAGAGTCTGAAAGGGTACGAGGATTCCGCTTTCGTCGTCAGTAACGGGATGAAGTTTGATGCTGGCTGATACACAGATACCTGGAGAGTTTTTATGTTGCAGATTTTTGTAAGAATAGAGATTAGGAGAAAAACTGTCATTTAAATTAAAAAAGGCCCCGTTTTTATCAACAAATTCGGCATCAATAAAGTTGTCGGCATTAATTCCATAGGTTGTTGAAAAAGTTGACATTATTCCCGAGCACATTATGTTGGCACAGATAAGAGCAGCGGGTTCAGACGCATTGATTCTGTAACCTCTTTCCCGTGCTTTTTTCTGAAGATCAAAGGCGGCTACTCCAGGACCGGCTTTAACGAGCCAGTTCTTCTCATCAAATTCGATGGTTTTCATCCTGTTGAGATCGATAATGACTCCCTCATTAACTGCAAATCCCAGCAGATTCTGTCCATTACCACGAATAGTATAAGTGACATTATTCTTTTTAAAAAGTTTTACAAGAGCTGCAATTTCTTCTTTTGAATCGGGCATAACCATATAATCAGGGATTTTCGGGTCCGAAATCGGACTTAGGTCGTGTGAATATGTAATTGTAATTGCTTCATCATTAGTTGCCCATTCTGCGCCTACAATGTTTTTTATCTCCGATAATAAAATGTCTTGTTTTGCGGACTTGACTTTACCTCCATTTTTAATATAAGACTCCACATGATTTTTTAATGCCTCCATAACTTTTACGGGACGCATCTCATTAAGAAATAACATTGGTAATCACATTTGCCGCATAAGTTGCAATCGTCTGCAATCTCAAGGCATTTTTCCGTTACAGAAATTTTATTTTCAACGAGTGATTCATACAATATCATCCTTCCCTGAGGGTAAAAGCTGACGAAATGTTTTTCCAGGCCGGAATCACAGACCCCGCTGCCAAGGAAATCTATTTTACACATAGCATAATGCCTGCAATTTCTGGCTGTTTTATAGGGTGTTTCCATATTAAATGATTTTTGATATTGGTTACATATCAACTATCAATAAAGATACGATTCTAAAGTATAAAAATTCCAGCAAATATGTAACTTATTCTTCATCCTCTTCAATCCTCATGAACACAACTCCTTTTTTTCTTTGCTGAAATCCACCTCTCCCTACCCCTCGGCGCTGCTCGGGGTTTTTCCTCTCCCGGGCTTTGCTTCGCTGAAGCTACGCGAAAGCGAAGGGAGGGGGACTTAAAACGCTGTTTATTAAAAAGGAGGTCAGGGTGTTAAAAAAATTCAAAAAATTCAAAAAAAATTCTGTTATCGATAACCTCTGTTATGTATATTTTGTATACCTTGTAGGTATAATTACCTGATTTTTAACTTAAAATAATTTAAAATGAGAATCCTTATCACCGGATTTGTCGTATTCGTGATATGGTGCGTTATTTCCGCCTGGCTTTATAATGATAAATTGCTGCCGGCGATGAAAAAACCTGTACCGGTACAGACAATTCCTGATTCAAAGACAAGTGTGGCAGATTCTTTAACAAGACTTAAAGCATCAATGCCAAAGAGCCTTCTGGTCTATTTTGAATTTAATGACGCAAAATTCAAACCGGATCCGCAAACAGGAAGCAGCTTAGCTCCTTTTAAATCATGGCTTGATAAATACACGGGATCGATGTTGTATGTGACCGGACATACCGATCTTGTGGGAACTGATAAATTCAATCAGGCACTTGGACTTAAAAGAGCTGAGATTGTGGTGAAATACCTTGAAGGCCAGGGAATTCCTGCCGGTAAAATAGTTTCAGAATCAAAAGGGAAAAGTCAGCCTGCCGGGGACTACCTGACTGAAGAAGGAAGAGCAAAAAGCAGGAGAACAGAAATATCAATTAAAATGCCATAAAATGAAAACATTATTTATACTACTGGCACAGTCAGTTACAGGAGCTGTGATTACAATAATTGCTTTACTGCTGGTTGCAGTTGTCATTGGATACTTCACCGCCTGGTTTTATGCTAAATCAATATATACTCCTGTAATTAAAGGTCTCGAAGAAGATAATTCAGAACTGAAAAAGCAGATTGCCGGACTGAAAGAGGAGATCAGAAATCTTAATCAAAAAGTTGACAGGCTGAATGAGAAGATCGGCAACCTTGAAGAGGAAATTGCTAAAAGAAATTCAGAGATAAAGCAGTTAACCAGCGCTGAAAAATAGCTTCGGGATATTTGTAGCGACTATATCTGCCTGCTGCACATAAAGAAATCATTTTCCTTATGTGAGAGAAATTGTTATTTTCGTACTTCAATATCTGATGAGGGCGATTTTAATTTCTCCGCATGAGGATTTTTTTACTAAATGATTTAAAAGGATGAAACCATTTATTTTATCAGAAACAACCTGGAAAACGGTTAAAGATCAGGACATTGAGCTGGCAGTTTTGCCATGGGGAGCAACTGAAGCACATAACTATCATCTGCCGTTTGACACTGATAATATTATGGTAGAAAAAATTGCAGCGGAATCAGCCCGGCTGGCATGGGATGCAGGTACCAGGTTAATTGTACTGCCGGCAATACCATTTGGGGTAAACACCGGGCAGATGGATGTAAGGTTAAATATTAACCTTAATCCAAGTACCCAGTTCGCAATATTGAATGATGTTATTGATGTCCTTAACAGGCACGGAATTTATAAATTCCTGATTTTAAACGGACATGGTGGTAATGATTTCCGGCAGATGATCAGGGAGCTGGGGATCAGATATCCGAAAATGTTTATTTGTACCTGTAACTGGTATCAGTCATGCGATCAATCCGGTTATTTTGAAAACGGAGGTGGTCATGCAGATGAAATGGAAACAAGCGTAATGCAATTTCTCGCTCCTGAATCTGTTCTTCCTTTAAGCGAAGCGGGCGCCGGTAAGGGTAAAAAGTTTAAAATATCCGCATTGAATGAAAAATGGGCCTGGGCGGAACGTAAATGGACCCAGGTGACCAGCGATACAGGCATTGGCAATCCATCAAAAGCCACACCTGAAAAAGGAGAAATGTATTTTAAAGCTGTAACTGAAAAGATAGCAGATCTTCTGATTGAATTGTCGGAATCAGATATTAATAGCATGTACGAATAGAAAGTATATAACCATGTTTCACAAACTAAGTTATGTTCTTTTTACTTTGATCTTTACAATTGTCGCCTGTAAGAACGAACCATTTGTTTCTCAGCGTGATACAATACCCCTTAACGGATCATGGCAATTTGCTTTAGATAGTAATGGTATAGGAATAGCTGATAAATATTTTGCCAGAAGACTTACCGACTCGGTGAGATTACCTGGCACTCTTGACGAGAATAAAAAGGGTATCCCGAACAGGAACAGACTGGAAACAATGCGGTTGTCCCGTGAACTGATGTATGCCGGAATGGCATGGTATCAGAAAGAGGTGACCATACCTGAGGGATGGAAAGGACTTAATATCAGGTTAATGATGGAAAGGACCAAGCCGACAAGTGTCTGGGTTGATACCCTTATGGCCGGTACAAGAGAAAATATTCTTACGGTCCAGAAATATGATCTTTCATCTTTTCTGACACCCGGTAAACATATAATTACCATCCTGGTGAATAATGGCAAAGGTTCAGTACCCGACGGAATAACCGGATCACATGCCTGGACCGAACATACCCAAAGTAACTGGAACGGGATAATTGGCAGATTCTGCCTGGAATCATCAAATCCCACACATATTGAAAATGTCCGGGTTTATCCGGATGTTGTCTCAAAGAAAATACAGGTAAAAGTAAGAATCTACTGTGCTGACGCAAACCTTAAAAAAGGGGAATTAATACTAAAAGCTGATGGCTGGAATACAAAAGCAAAGCACCACGTCCCCTCAAAGTCAATTAGTTTCAAGCTGAAGAACGGAGTGAATCTGGTGGAACTTACTTACCGTATGGGAAACAGGACTCAATTGTGGAGCGAGTTTAATCCTGCATTATACAAACTGACAGTCACTTTGAAGAGCGACCAAGTTTTGGATAATACCATTGTTAATTTTGGTATGCGGAAATTTTCCATTGAAGGGACCCAGTTCAGCATCAATGGCGCTAAAACATTTCTTCGGGGTAAGCACGATGCCTGCGTTTTTCCTTTGACCGGTTATCCTCCGATGGATCTAAAAGGCTGGCAGAAAGTTTTCCGGACAGCAAAATCCTACGGCATCAACTTTTATCGCTTTCATTCATGGACTCCTCCGCTTGCCGCCTTTGAAGCAGCTGACATTGAAGGCATCTATCTGCAACCTGAACTGCCATTCTGGGGTGCATTAAGCAAAGACAGGGATCCTGATTTAAATGCTTTTCTTCTCAGGGAAGGAGACCTCATTTTTGAGTCCTATGGTAACAATGCATCTTTTGTAATGTTTGCACTTGGGAATGAACTATCAGGTGATTTTAGTGTAATGCAAGATTTCCTGCAACATTTCAAATCATTTGATAACAGGCATCTTATGGCTTACGGATCAAATAATTATCTAGGCTTCAGGGGACAGGCTGTGGGAGAGGATTATTACGCCGCCTGCCGGGTCGGAGCAGATACGGATTCGACTTACAGTACACATATAAGAGGTTCATTCTCTTTCGCCGATGCTTACGATGGAGGTTATATTAACGGCCATTATCCTTCTACCAGCCTGAATTATTCCGGCGCCATTTCAAAATGCTCTGTTCCGGCTGTAGGAACGGAGGTTGGACAATATGAGATTTATCCGAATTACGATGAAATAGAAAAATATACAGGCATAATGAAGCCATGGAATCTTGAAATTTTCAGGGAAAGGCTTAAGAAAAATAACCTGTCGGGCCAGGCAAAAGAATTTTTCAGGGCTTCCGGAGCGCTGAGTGCCATTTGTTACAAGGCTGATATTGAAATGGCATTGAGAACCCCTGGTTTTGGAGGATTTCATCTTTTGGACCTTCAGGATTTCCCGGGTCAGGGAACCGCATTGGTAGGTCTTCTCGATGCCTTTATGGATAGCAAGGGAATAATAACTCCTGAAAAATTCAGCCAGTTTTGCAATAAAGTGGTTCCACTGGTTATTATGGAAAAATACTGCTGGACAAACAATGAAATATTTACCGGTATAATCCGGGTAGCGAACTACTCGGGGAAAACGTTAAAATCTCAACGCGTAAAATGGGAGCTGAAAAGCGATAAAGGTGAACTGATCGGCAAAAATGAAACAAAAAAAGATATTATTCAGGGGGGATTGACCGAAGTGGCTGCTCTGAAGGCAGATCTTTCGAAAATTAGTAAAGCGGAAAAAATCTTGCTTTCTGTTACTCTTGAAGGAACTCTCTTTAAAAACTCCTATCAGCTATGGGTTTATCCTGCTGATGTTGATGTGAATGTGCCGGACAATATTCTAGTTTCTGAGAAACTTGATAAGATCACCCTGGCTAAACTTTCAGGAGGGGCATCAGTATTATACTTTCCGGAATTTGAAGATATAAAAGATAATTCCGTTGGAGGTCTGTTTACTCCTGATTATTGGAACTACATGATGTTTAAGAGAATTTCCGAGTCAAATAACAAACCGGTCTCACCCGGCACAATGTCAATCCTGACCGATCCCAGATTACCCGTATTTGACGATTTTCCAACTGAATTCTATACCAACTGGCAGTGGTGGTCAATTGTAAAAAACAGCCGGCCGTTTATTCTAGACAATGCACCCCCAAATTACCTTCCTGTGGTACAGGTCGTTGACAATATTGAACGGAACCACAAACTCGGATTAATCTTTGAGTTTACTGTTGGAAAGGGAAAGCTGCTGGTTTGCATGTCCCGGCTCCGTGCAATTCAGGATAAGCCCGAGGGCAGGCAGTTATATCATAGTATCCTGAAGTATATGTCATCGGATAAATTTAATCCGCCACAGGCTCTTAGTAAGGATGAGCTTATCAATCTGTTCAGCACTAAAACGGCATCTGAAAAAACTGCAGTAAAGAATGTATCTTATCAGTAAGGCATTGGGAATGTATCCGGAATATTTATTTGTTTTATTTATCTGATTTGATAACTTTATAATTAAATATCAGGATAAGATTTTCAACAAATTCACATCAAATAACTATTAATGATGAAAACTTCAAGAAGAACCTTTGTCAAGACCGGAACAATGGCAGCGCTTGGCACTGCTTTTCTCCCCGGACCTGTTTTTGCCGCTATGAAGCCAGTGGGAATGGTTGGTCTGCAATTATATTCTGTTCGTGCCGATATGTTAAAAGACCCAACCGGATCTCTGACCAGGCTTGCAAAAATGGGATATGTCTATCTGGAGCATGCCAATTATATCAACAGAAAATTCTACGGGTTTACTGCTCCGGAATTAAAGAAAATCTTCGACGGAATGGGCCTCAAAATGATCAGCGGCCATACTGTGATGGGCCGCCAGCATTGGGATGAAGCGAAGAAAGATTTTTCTGACAGCTGGAAACAGACAATTGAAGATGCAGGTGTACTTCAGCAGAAGTATGTCATAAGCCCGTCAATGGATGAAAGTATGAGAAAGACCTATGATGATTTCAAACGGTACATGGATGTTTTTAACAAGTGCGGCGCATTATGTAAAAAATCTGGTATGAAGTTTGGATACCACAACCACGACTTTGAATTCAGCGAGAAACTCAATGGTGAAAAGCTATTTGATATTATTATGAAGAGTATTGATCCCGAACTGGTTGTAGTCCAGCTGGATATGGGGAACCTTTATAACGGCGGAGCTGTGGCAATTGATGTTGTAAATCAATACCCCGGTAGATTTGAAATAATTCATGTCAAAGATGAAATTGCCGGTCCCGGTGGAAATGAAAAATATGTAAGTACCGTTCTTGGCGAAGGGATTGTAAATACTAAAAAGGTTGTTGACCTTGCTACTAAAATAGGTGGAACTAAAACCTATATTATTGAACAGGAATCATATGGAGACAAAACACCTATGGATTGCGTGAAAGCCGATCTGGAAATTATGAAGAAATGGGGATATTGATCCACTGACAAAGATTTAATTAATATCATCTCGAGTTAATCAATGAATTTCGGGAATCAAATATCCTGAATTGTAGAAACGAATTCATTCAAGAGTATCAAATAATTGACATTCACGTCATTTATGATATATATTACTAATAAATATTAATATTTATATTTTTTATATTTTTGCTGTAAGTTAAAAATTAGTCTTGCATCAGTATAAACATCCTGAGAATTCATTTTTTCACTTTAGTTTCTTACGGGATATTAAAGTAAGTGGTATTTATTACAACTCTTTCTCCCGGTATTTAAGTCTTTATCCCTTCATCAAAAAAGAACATAATCACGATTTTTATACGGTTCTTTTGTTTACAAAAGGTAACAGTATAATCAGGATGGGCAATGATTCTTATCCGGTCAGGGAAAAAACTATCTGCCTTATTGCTCCTACCCAGGTACATTCATTTGAAGGTCTTGAGGAAATGGAAGGTATTATTTTCTTCTTTTGCCAGGATTTTTATGTCGAAGAATTCAGTTTTATACGGCTGTTGAATGTATTTTCCTGTACACTGCAGATAACAGGGAATATAAGCAATCCATGTATTGATTTATCTGACAAGGAGTTTGACCAGATAACGGGTATAATAAAGTCAATCAGTCTCGAATACGGAAAGTATACCCCTGCCGGCAATTCCGCAATTATAATACGTTCCTTTTTGAATATCATGCTTCTGAGACTTTCTGAGTTGTATGATGCCAAATCTGAAAATGCAAACAAGGGAGACAGGGTATTAATTCATGAATTATCACGGCTGGTGGATTCTTACTTTATAAAGGAACACCATCTTTGTTTTTATACTTCGGCATTTAATATTTCAGAAAAACAACTGAATGATATCTGCAACAGGAATTTCAACTGCGGGCTAAAAAAAATATTGACTGACAGGCTAATGCAGGAAGCCAGAAAGCTCCTTTTGTCTTCAGCGCTGTCAGTTTCTGAGATTTCATACAAGTTGAATTTTGATGATAATTCTTATTTCAATAAGGTTTTCAAGAAAAGAACAGGCCTGACTCCTAAAAGGTTCCGTGAAATTCATAAGAATTTAGTACCATAGAAACTCTGAATATTACCATTTTCAATAATCAGGTGATTTTAAATTTGCAAATAAAATCACATAATTATGAAGGCGATAATATTTTTAATTGCAGTTACCGGATTATTTATAGGATGTAAAAAAGCAGACATCACTGCTCCAATTCAATCCCAGACCTTTGAAATAAATTCTACAGGATCAACTACGTGGAAATATTTTAGTTTTGCAAAAAATGACACAATAACCGTTTCAGATCCTCTTGGTTCATCCGATTGGGATCTGGCTTTTCAGCGCTACAGGATCAAAACCAATGGCGGGAAATCTGGAAACGGTATGGGCAGCGCAGCAAATTCTTATCAAAAAGGTCAGACAGGATTTGATGCTTTAAGTCTTGTATCTGATACTGCAACATTTGTTGCAGACGATGCTATAAACATTGCAATACAGCAAGGGTATGCAACCTATGTAGTTAATCCGAAATTATATACCTGGTTCACAATTGAGCTGGCTACCCAGGGAACACAAATTGTTCCCTCAGATTACATATTTATTGTTAAAACCGGTGATGGTAAATATGCAAAAGTGTGGTTCAAAAGCTATTACAGTGCTACAAATGTTTCCGGTTATGTTACTTTTCAGTATAAATATCAACCTGATGGCTCAACGAGGCTTGAATAGGATTGACCTCAGGCACATGAAACAGTTCCTGTTTTTATTTTTACTGATGTTTTCCGGTTTTGTCTATTCTCAGGGAGTCATTATCTCGGGACATGTAAAATTAAATGACAGCACTTCAGTTTCAGGAGCAACAATTGTAATAAAAGGTACCACTCTGGGAACTACAACTGATAACAATGGGTTTTATTATATCAATAAAATAAAACCGGGAACTTATACTTTGCGTATATCATTGCTGGGGTATGAGACACAGGAAAAACCGGTTAAAATTCTGAATGGAAAAAACTCTGCGGATTTCCTGCTCAGGGAATCGGATATAAATTTGAACGAGGTCGTAGTTACGGGAACAAAGTCAGAAAAAATGCTGAAAAATGTTCCTGTCCTTACACAGGTTATTAGCGCCCGTCAGATGCTCAATCTGGGCATCACCAATGTGGCCGGTGCATTACAGAATATGGTACCAGGTCTTGATGTGAGCCAGTTTGGAACGAGGACATCGATAACCATGCAGGGGATGGATGCAAAGTATGTCTTGTTTCTGGTAGACGGTGAAAGGATCGCCGGGGAAGTAAATGGCGACATTGACTATTCCATGCTCAATCTGGAGAATATTGATAGAATTGAAGTTATCAAGGGAGCCTCATCATCTCTTTACGGTTCTAATGCAATAGGCGGTGTTATTAATATCATCACCAAAAAAATAACCGAATCTTTTGACGGGAAATTTTATTCCCGGTATTCAAAGTATAATGAATTGTACTCAGGCGGCGGAATTAGCCTAAAGAAAGGTATCATAGGATCCAGAACAAGTTTTAATTACAGTCGTACAGACGGCTACGATATTACTCCCGATAGTCCGCATGACTGGACCCAGAATCCCTATTCTTCTTTCAGTATCAATCAGAAATTCGAAGTGACACCCAGTTCGCGTCTGTCACTTACTCCTTATTTCGGATATTATCAGTTTGAGAGGGGAAATGTGAGTGCCCGTCCGGCTCATGATCTCTATCAGGATTTGAATGCGGGTCTGAAAGGGCAGTATTATCTGGGAAGAAATTCCATTGATTTTTCATATTACCGCGATCGGTACAATACTTTCGATGTCCTTGATCTTCTTAATAATAAAAAGGACTGGGTATCCTATGATATTATTCAGACCCTGAGATCACAGGGTAATTTTAGTATCTCAGATAGAAACAATCTGATTGTGGGACTGGAGTATAATTATGAAAATCTTTATTCAATCAGAAATGAGGGAGGGCTGAAGGGTGAAGGGGAAGCTGTGGTATATCTCCAGGACGATATTCGTCTTGGCGAAAGGTGGAACATTATTGCAGGTGTCAGGGCAAGTAATCACAGCGAATACGGATTAAACGCTGCTCCGAAAATTTCAGTTTTGTATAAACAGGGATTTTTTAATTTCAGAACATCTGCCGGTACAGGTTTTCGTTCTCCTTCATTGAAAGAATTATACATGAACTTTGATCATTTCGGGGAATGGTATATAATCGGGAACACGCAGTTAAAACCCGAATCATCAAGGTATATCTCCGGATCAGTGGAATATTCAAGAACATGGAACAATTCCTCGGTTACTGTTTACCACAATTCCCTGACAGATATGATTACAGATCGCTGGTTGCCCGATTCAGTTCAGCTTACCCGCCAGTATCAAAATGTTGCAAGCGCAGCCGTTTACGGGATAGATTTTTTATCAAAACAAAAGATTCTGGACGGGCTTTGGCTCACAGTGGGATATAGTTATGTTCAATCTCATGACAATCAGACAGGCCTTCAGTTATATGGCACAACCAAACACTCGGGCAACATTGCAGCAGATTATAGTTTCCGGAAAAAAGACTATTCTTTCACAGCACAGGTCTATTGCAAGCTGATGGGTGAAAAGTTTTATGAGATTACAACCGATGGCGCCTCCCGTGACAGACCGAACAGTTCATGGAGAATCACAATTTCACAGGAATACAAATGGTTGAGAATTTCAACCGGAGTTGATAATGTATTCAATGTGATAATTCCTCAAAACCTTGATTTTATTTCTCCGGGCAGGCGTTTTTTTGTTGGCATGAATATCGATTTTGGCAAAATCAGATAAAGCAACTGGAATACAACCTGTTCCTTCTTTTCAAATCCGGTTCTTTATGAATTTATCCGCAACAGATACTAGCCAGCCAGACAAATTCTTCAAATAATATAAGCTTAAATAGTATTCTGTCCTTTAAAGATCCTGGAATTATTGAGGGTTTCAAGATGTCCTCTCCAGGTAAGTTTACCAGGGCCCAATCCTGAAATTGTCGCTGATGCTACATTATCCGAAGACACTGTCATGAGAATATCATAATTACCAATCTGTGTAATCAGGTTGAACCGCAGATAATAGCTTAATGATTTTACATATTTGGTAACTTTCCATTCACCTATTCTGCCTTCAGCTGTAGTACCTCCGACATCATTACTACCAATGCTTGCGCTTGATCCTGTCTGCAATATTCCCGTTGCTCCATTTACCTTAATAAAATTCAAAGTTGAAAGAACAGGCTTTATGTTGCCATAATTATCCTGAAGATAATCCGCTTCAAGAACAAACATTTTTGCATTCAACAGAGAATCCAGAATAGCAAAGTTCTCTGCCATTTGGGCTTTCCTTACCTCTTTTCGTTCCTGACGGCTTAGTTTTACATCCTGTGAATTACTGTCAGGAGTAATCCAGAATAATCCGAATACAAGAAAGAGGCACACTATACTTATTTTCGTTGTTTTCATAACCCCTTATTTTTATTCATTTAAATACTTCAAATAATGTGCCATACAGAAAAAAATGACCCTGAATCCTGAAGCATTAACATTATATTAAGAGTTATTCCCGGAGAGACATGTATCAATTCACCTTTTAAAGAAGCTGAGATATAAGTGTTGGTTAAGGGAATAACGAAGGAAAAAACGCGGAGCCGGTATAAAAAGAAAACGGCCCGATTTCAGGGCCGTATTTTAAGAATATATTAAGTGAAAGGTATAAAGTAACCAGATTCCAGACTTCAAAGGAACTGATATCATTTATAAACATATTTCACGTTCCCGTTTAAACTTACAGGATATCCCTTGTCATTGTACTCATACGTATTCTGGGTAACGGATTGATCATCGGATGTCTGGCCGGATTTTACATAAATCGTTAATGATTCTTTAACAATGTTATTCTGATTTGTG